>JFJP01039272.1_pt1 | contig 13969 bp, 15 predicted proteins | sample 431651 | NCBI WGS metagenome assembly JFJP01 (sample SAMN02602958, study PRJNA72255) | Microbial mat metagenome, whole genome shotgun sequencing project. | biome: fresh water; feature: sink hole; material: water; isolation source: purple microbial (photo- and chemosynthetic) mats found in... | reverse complement strand
CGGCACGCTGAACGAGGACCGTGTCGCCGATGCGCAGGTCTTTTTTAATCAGTTCGTCCTGATTGTGCAGGGTTGCACGGCTGACCATGACCCCGCCGACGTTGACTGGCTCCAGAATTCCGACAGGAGTGATGGCGCCGGTTCGACCAACCTGAAAGTCCACGGCGAGCAGGCGGGTGGTCATCTGCTGCGCCGCAAATTTGCAGGCTATTGCCCAACGCGGGGCTCTGGCCTTGGCGCCGAGCCTCTCTTGGAGGACAAACGAATCGACCTTGACGACCATTCCGTCGATTTCATACGGCAGGCTATGGCGCATGGCCGCAAGATTGCTGAATTCCGCAATAACTTCCTCGGGTGTCAGGCATCGGCGAATGAGGCGGTTGACCGGCAGGCCGAGATCGGCGAGCAGGGAGAGGAGTTCAAACTGGCCGCTGCAGCCGGTAATATCCGGAGACGAAACACCGTAGGTGAAAAATTTCAGAGGTCGTTTGGCGGTGACTGCCGAATCGAGCTGTCTCAGTGAGCCGGCAGCAGCATTACGGGGATTCGCGAAGGGGGGCTTGCCGCTGGCCAGCTGCTGTTCGTTGAGACACCGCAGTCCGTCATTTTCCATGAAAACCTCGCCACGCACTTCGAGGCGTCCGGTACATAAACGCTGCAATCTGAGGGGGATGGTTGAAATAGTCCTGAGTTGCGGCGTGATGTCTTCACCGACCTGGCCGTCACCACGGGTGGATCCCTCGATGAGTAGTCCGTCCTGATAGACCAGCTCGACTGCGAGGCCATCCATTTTGGGTTCAGTCACAAACGGTATCTGGTCCGACTGGTTAAGAAAGCGCGCTATTCTTTCAACAAACAAATAGATGTCTCTGCTGTCAAAGGCATTCTCCAGACTGAGCATAGGGATGCGGTGACGGATCTGGGCAAAGCTTGCAAGCGGCGCACTGCCTACACGCTGACTGGGAGAGTCGGGGGTGACCAGCCCGGGATGGAGCGCCTCGAGATCAAGGAGTTCCTGAAAGAGAAGGTCATATTCCCGGTCGGAGATGATCGGCGCGTCGAGGGTATAATACCGATAATTGTGCTCTTCGAGCTGCTTGCGGAGCTCGAGAATTCGTTGTTCTGTCTGCATGCCTGACTTATTTTGGAGGCTCAAGAAGTTTGCCGGCCTTGGCGATATTTTCATGAACCACCTCGTCTATGAAAATAAGGACTGCCTCAGGAGGTTTGCCGGTCTCTTGGCAGATGGTATTGGTGACGCCCTTGCAGATATTTTCCTTTTGCTTTCTGGTGAGTGTGCCGGCAACTCGGATGCTGACGTATGGCATGATGTGCTCCTTTGAGGATAGATACTGATAATTGGAAGATCTCTGAACCGGCAAACTATAAACCCATTCCTGGCGCAATCCAAAGAGTATTTTCTTTCGGTAGATTGCCCTGGAGTTCAGGCTTGACCGGGTTAAAATGCTTTCTTCTTGCCGCCTGTCCCGGATCATACTATCTTCACCTCACTGACGATTGAATTGAGTGCCTCTCGGACTGAGGTTCAAAAAGCTGTCGTTTTATAACTATTTAGAGGAATATCATGCATATACTGGTTACTGGCGGCGCTGGCTATATCGGCAGTCATACCTGTCTGGAGTTGTTGAATGCCGGACATCAGGTGACGGTGGTAGACAATCTCTGCAATGCCAAAGAGGAGTCATTGCGCAGGGTGATGGAATTGACCGGTCGGTCCCTTGAATTTTTCTGCGTCGATCTCCGCGATAAAAAGAACCTGGAGAAGGTATTCAGCAGTACCCGGAACGGCATCGATGCGGTCATCCATTTCGCCGGTCTCAAGGCAGTGGGCGAATCGGTGGAACAACCGCTGGCGTATTATCAGAATAACCTGACGGGCACTTTGGTGCTCTGCGAGGTGATGGTCGCGCAAGGGGTGAAGGATATTGTTTTCAGTTCGTCGGCAACCGTCTATGGCGACCCTGCAACCGTGCCGATCCGCGAAGACTTCCCGCTTTCTTGTACCAATCCCTATGGGCGCACCAAATTAATGACCGAAGAAATCCTCCGGGATCTGCATGCAGCCGATCCGGCGTGGAATGTGATCCTGTTGCGGTATTTCAATCCGGTAGGCGCGCACGAGAGCGGCAGGATTGGTGAGGATCCGAACGGGATTCCCAATAATCTCATGCCCTATATCTCCCAGGTCGCTGTCGGCAGGCGCGAGCGCCTCTCGGTTTATGGTGATGATTATACCACTCCAGACGGCACAGGCGTGCGTGATTATATCCATGTGGTCGATCTGGCCCGAGGCCATGTGTGTGCCGTTAACACATTGAAGCAGCATCCTGGTGTGGCGGTGTATAACCTCGGAACCGGACAGGGGTATAGTGTGCTCGAGATGGTTGACGCCTTTGTAAAAGCAACCGGCAAAAAAGTGCCTTATGTGATTACCCCCCGACGCCCAGGCGATGTGGCTATCTGCTATGCTGATCCGAGCAAGGCTTCCAAAGAACTCGACTGGCGAGCCGAGCGCGGGATATTTCAGATGTGTGAAGATGCCTGGCGTTGGCAGGTCAATAATCCAGAGGGCTTTCCGTGACCCTCGCTGAAATCTAGATTTGAAATTTCCTTCCCCGGCGCATCTTCAGTCCTGGGGAAGGAAAAAATTTCTGTTATCCATTCCTGTTGAACGTTCGATCTCCCTTCCTCTTTGCCAACCTCGCCCATCCTGCCAATAAAACGAGCTATATGCAGCTTTCCTCTATGTATGTGGGGTTATTCTCTATTATAGAAAAAAATTATCTGAATTATTAAAAAACAGCATAATACGATGATTTTGTTTGAAAAGAGTTGATAATTCTTCTTGAAGTTGATCTTTTCCGGTGGTACATATTCTCTAAACTTTGACAAAGAGGCACTGTTTGCACAATGGATCAAAAAAAAATCTCGACGGTTATTTTTGGTTGCGGTAACGTAGTCATGGGTGATGATGGCTATGGTCCTGCTGTTATTGATGAACTTAACTCTCGATATGAATTGCCTGAAGGTGTTGAGGCAATCGATGTCGGGACATGTGTGCGTGAGCATCTTTTCGATTATGTATTGTCAGCAGAAGGCAGACCTGACAGAATCATTATCCTCGATGCGGTCGATTTCCCAGACCGAAAACCCGGCGATGTCTTCCTGATTGACACGTCAGCAATTCCTCCCAAGAAAATCCACGACTTTTCCCTCCATCAATTTCCCACCGTAAATCTGTTAGTTGAGCTGGAACAGCACACCGGCATCCGTGTGTATATTCTGGCCGCCCAGGTTGAGTGCATTCCCGAAGAAATCACCCCGGGTCTTTCACCAGCCGTGTCTGCTGCCGTTTCTGTAGCCTGTGAGAAGGTTTTGCAAATTCTTTCTGAAAAAAGCTAAATGAGGTGACCTTTTATGATGTACGAATTTAGAGTCAGCGAAATGGCAGAGGAGTTTGGTGTTCATCGAAACACCATAAGGAACTGGATTGCCGCTGGGACTCTTCCTGCCAAGGAAGGTCCCGGCCGGAAGTACCTTATGAAGTTTCATGATTACCAGGTCCTTTGCGAGAAGTTTGGTCGCGAACCGGTTATTCATCCCAGCAACCATGTCGAACTTGCCAGCATCCAGTCTATGGAGGCTTCGGCGGAGCAGATGCCTCCCATGGTACTGGAAGGCCACCACAGTGAGCTTGCAGTTGACCCAAACTGGGCTGACGCCTGCCTGACTTGCGGCACCTGCGCCAGCGCCTGCCCCATTGCCGGGGTTGATGGACTTGATCCCCGTAAGATTGTCCGTATGGCTGTCCTTGGCATGGACAAGGAATTGATAGAGTCGCAGTGGCCGTGGAAATGCACGATGTGCGGAAAATGCGAGGTCTCCTGTCCGGCAAATATCCAGATAGTGGCGCTGATGCGCAAGATCCGTGGCAACCGCGAACGTGACAAGGTACCCGGTCCAATCCACAAGGGTGTTGTTATGTGCCTTGAGCGCGGCAACAACCTCGGTATCCCGAAAGACGATTTCGTTTACCTCTGCGAGGAACTTGGAGAAGAACTGGCGGCCGACTCGTGTCCAGGTTTTGTAACCCCTGTTGATGTGCATGGCGCCAGGGTGCTGGTAACTGTCAACTCGAAGGAACCTTTTGCTGAACCCGACGACATGAAATACTGGTGGAAGATTTTCTATGCCGCTGGCGAATCCTGGACCATCCCCTCGGAAAACTGGGAAGGCGTCAACTGGGGTCTGTTCTCCGGTGATGATGCAGCCATGAAGGTGGTTGTCGGCCGAATCGTCGACAACATGCGGAGGTTGAACTGCAAAGTTCTCCTCCTCCCGGAATGAGGCCACGCATACTTTGCAACCCGGTCCGGGTTGAACAGATGGTTTCCGGAAGTGTTCAAAGAATTCAAGGTATATTCGGTATTTGATCTCCTGATTGAATATATCAAGGAAGGCAAGATCCAGTTGGATAATACCATTCACACCCATCCTGCCGCTTATCATGATCCCTGCAACTACGGCCGCAAATCCCTGAAGGCTTTTGGCCAGGCCTTTTTTGAAGAAGGACGTGAGGTGGCCAGGGCTTGCTGTCCCGATCTGCGGGAGCTCAACCCCAACCGCAACGAGGCCTATTGCTGTGGCGCCGGCGGTGGCGCATGGGCCATGCCGTTCAGCGACGAGCGGGTGTTCTACGGCCGCACCAAGGCCCGACAGATTTCTGAGTCAGGCGCGGAACTGATTGTTGCCCCGTGTCACAACTGCCGTGATCAGATTATGAAATCTCTCAACAAGGAATATGATCTCGGTATCGAAGTCAAATATCTGTGGGAGTTGGTTTCGGATTCGCTCATTATGCCGAACAAACAGTAAGGCGTGTGCGTACCAAGCCCTGCAGGAAAGCTGTTGCCTAAAGAGGCAACAGCTCGAGGAAAAGCAAAAGTCCCGCTGTTCTCCGAATAATGGGATATGGATATTAATAATCGAGAGGAGACACCTGTCATGCTGGACACTAAAAAAGTTGGGTCGGTAATGATTGTGGGAGGTGGAGTCACAGGGATGCAGGCAGCCCTGGACCTCGCTGATTCCGGATACTATGTTTACCTGGTGGAAAAATCAGGTGCCATCGGCGGTGCAATGGCACAGTTGGACAAGACCTTCCCGACCAATGACTGCTCGATGTGAATTATCGCGCCAAAATTGGTTGAGTGCGGTCGGCACTTAAATATCAAGTTGATGACTCTCAGCGAAGTTACCGGGATTGCCGGTGTTGCTGGAGATTTTACCGTAACAGTAAAAGAGGCTCCACGCTATGTCGACATGGACAAGTGTATTGCCTGTGGCGCCTGTACCGAGAAGTGTCCGAAGAAGGTGGACAGCGAGTACAACGCCGGTACCGGCAAACGCAAGGCCATCTACGTAAAGTACGCCCAGGCGGTACCGCTGAAATACCAGATCGATCCGCTGAACTGTATTCGCCTGCAGAAACCGGGTGCCTGCGGATTCTGCGAGAAGGTCTGTGACGCCGGTGCGATCAATTTCGACGACACGGAAAAAATCCATCAGATCAATGTCGGCGCGGTAGTTCTCGCACCAGGTTTTGAGGCATACGATCCGAAGGATGCCCAGGTCTGGGGTTATGGCACCATGCCGAACGTCATTACCGCAATGCAGCTCGAGCGATACCTGTCGGCCTCCGGGCCCACCGAGGGACATCTCGTGCGTCCTTCCGACGGAAAACCGGTCAACAAGGTGGCTTTCCTGCAGTGTATCGGTTCCCGTGACGAAAACCTCTGCGGCAACGGCTATTGCTCCTCTGTCTGCTGTATGTATGCGATCAAGGAGGCGGTTATCGCCAAGGATCATGTGCCGGGCCTGTCGGCGAGCATCTTCTATATGGATATGCGAACCCACGGCAAGGATTTTGATAAATATCTGGAGAGGGCCAGGGAAGATTCCGGCGTTCGTTTCGTTCGTTGCCGGATCAACGGTGTCGAACCTCAGGGTACCAATGGTGACCTGCGCCTGCACTATATCAATGAGCGAGGACGGCAGGTGGAAGAGTACTACGATATGGTAGTTCTTTCCGTCGGTCTGCAGACTCCCAAGCATGTGCTTGAGCTTGCCCATACTGCGGGAATTCAACTCACGGCCGACAAGTTCGCTGCTACCTCCGATTTTTCTCCGGTCCAGACCTCGCAGGCCGGCATCTTCACCTGCGGTGCTTTCGCCGGTCCCAAGGATATCCCGCAGTCCGTTGTTGAAGGATCCGCCGCTGCCGCTGCCGTTGCCGATCTTCTGGCACCGGCAAGACACCAGCTGTCCACCGAGGCGACTTTCCCGACTGAGAAGGATGTCAGCGGTGACGACCCACGGATCGGTGTTTTTGTCTGCCACTGCGGTTCGAATATCGCTGGTGTCGTCGATGTGAAAGCGGTTGAGGATTATGCTGCGACCCTGCCCAATGTCGTTTACGTTGAGCGGAATCTGTTCTCCTGCTCGCAGGATACCCAGGAGCAGATCACCAAGCGAATCCAGGAGAAGGACCTGAACCGCATCGTCATCGCCGCCTGTACGCCACGAACCCATGAGCCCCTTTTCCGTGAGACCCTCAAGGCCGCCGGTCTGAATGAGTATCTCGTCGAGATGGCAAACATCAGGAACCACAATTCCTGGGTTCATGTCGCTGATCCCGCCAAGGCAACCGCCAAGGCCAAGGATCTGGTGCGGATGGCGGCTGCTAAAGTCACCTTTGGTACCTCGTTGAAGCCAATTTCCGTACCGATTACCCAGAAAGGTCTGATCATCGGCGGCGGTGTTGCCGGTATGACCTCCGCTCTGAATCTTGCTGAGCAGGGATTTGAAGTGCATCTCGTTGAGCGCACCGAGATCCTTGGCGGCAATGCCCTGTACCTCAAGCATACCTGGTCGGGCGAACACATTCCGACCCAGGTCGCCAAGCTTGTTGACAAGGTTGTATGGAATGACAAGATAACCATTCATAAAGGCTTTGAGGTTTCAGCCGTAGAAGGTTTCGTCGGCAACTTCAAGTCGACCATCAGTTCGAAGGATGGCGTTTCCAAGGTCATCGAGCACGGTATCGGCATAGTTGCCACCGGCGCCAATATCTATACTCCTGACGAATATGGCTACGGCAGCATCAAACGGGTCGTTACCTCAATTGAGTTCGATAAGCTGCATGAACTCAAAGAGAAGACCATCAAGGCCAGCCACAGTTTTGTGTTCATCCAGTGTGTCGGCTCACGTGAGACGGATCACATGTACTGCTCCAAAGTCTGCTGCACCCACTCGGTCCAGTCTGCCATTGAGCTGAAGCAGGAAGATCCCTCCCGGAATGTCTACATCCTCTACCGCGACATGCGGACCTACGGGCAGCGTGAAGCCCTGTATCGGCAGGCCAGGAAGATGGGGGTGATCTTTATCAACTATGAACTCCACGGAAAACCGCTGGTCAGCGAAAATGGTCCTCAGGTTGATGTCGAGGTCTGGGATCATGTTCTGCACCGCCCTTTGAAAATCAAGGCAGATATGGTGATTCTGGCTGCCGCTATCAGGCCGAAGTCCGATGCCGCCGATCTGGGCAAGCTGTACAAGATTCCGGTGGATGGCGATGGTTTCTTCCAGGAGGCCCATGCCAAGCTCAGACCGGTAGATTTTTCAACCGACGGCATGTTTGTGGCCGGTATGGCGCATTATCCGAAACCGATGGAGGAATCTGTGGCGCAGGCACTGGCTGCTTCTGCCCGTGCGGCAACTCTTTTGTCAAAATTCGAAGTTTCACTTGATGCAGTCAAGGCAACTGTTGATCCTGAGTACTGTGACGGCTGCGCCCTCTGCGTCGATGTCTGCCCGTATAACGCCATTACGCTGGTCATCAAAGAAGCAGCAGTAGAAGGCGGTCAAGCTCATAAGATCATCGAGGTCAACAAGGCCCAGTGCAAAGGCTGCGGCCTCTGTCAGGGAACCTGTCCGAAGAGAGGCGTATACATCGCAGGCTTCACGATGAAGCAGATCAGCAGCCAGATTCAGGCGGCCCTTGCGGTCTGATTCTCATGTTGAATAACCTAGAAATGAACTCTTACGTTTATAAGGAGTAGATCAAATGAGTTTTGAGCCAAAAATCATTGCATTCTGCTGCAACTGGTGCTCCTACGCCGCTGCTGATCTGGCCGGTACTGCCAGGATGCAGTATCCGCATAATGTGCGGATTATCCGAGTAATGTGCTCAGGTATGGTTCATCCCGAGCATGTAATGGATGCCCTCGGCCAGGGAGCCGACGGTGTCCTGGTACTTGGCTGACACCTCGGTGAATGTCATTACCTGGATGGTAATTATAAAGCTATGAATCGCTCCAACATGATCACTGAACTGTTGGAAGACTTTGGATACGATAGCGGTCGATTTGCAATAACCTGGGTTTCCTCCGCCGAGCCTGATAAATTTGTCAAAGCAGTCACTGATATGACAAATCGTATCAAGAAATTGGGCCCCATCAACAATCAAGATGCCGAAGTATCGGCATAAAGGAGGGTGATATGGGTGTAAGAACAGCTCTGGAATGGTTAGGTTCCTGTTCCGGTTGCGAGATCGCAATCCTGAACATCGGCGAAGCCCTGATACCGATAATCACCGAGGCTTTGGAAATAGTCCATGCCCCGGTACTGATGGACCACAAGTATTTCGGTCAGTGCGGTGAAGGTCTTACGCTTGAGATCCCGGAGGCCGTAGTAGGTATTGTCACCGGCGGTGTCAGCAACCATGAGCATCTTGAGGTACTGGAAGAGATGCGCAAAAAATGTACGGTCCTGATCGCCCTTGGCACCTGTGCGACTCACGGCGGTATTCCTGCCCTGATGAATGGCCAGGATCAGAAGAAAAGCTGGGAAGAGATCTTTCAGACAATAACAACCGATCCGGGTGCCAAGGTGCCTAATATCGAAGTTCCGGCACCGCTCGATCGGGTTTATGCCTGTGACGAGAAGGTCAAGATTGACATGCAGCTTCCAGGTTGCCCGCCTAATCCGGCCCTTATCGCTGAGGTTATCGTCTCACTTCTGGAAGGCAGGCCTCCTGTTTTGCCCGGCAAAAGCGTATGCGACACCTGTCCGACCAAACGAGAGGGCAAAGGCGCGGTATCGAAAGTGAAAAGATTCATCACCAATGCCGAGTTCACCGCCGGCGAGCCGATCAGCGAGATGCGCTGTCTGCTTGAGCAGGGCTATATGTGTATGGGGCCGGTCACTGCCGCCGGTTGCGCCAAACTTGGGGCTCCGAGCTGTATCAGCGCTCGTGTTCCATGCCGTGGCTGCTTCGGGCCGGTCCGCAAGGACGGTAATCAGCTGCTTGATATGATGAATGCCCTGGCGAGCAACGGCATTGATTTCAGCTCAGTCACGGATCGTCGGTCCCTGCTGAGATTTTCCGGTGCACATGGAATGCTCAAACCGGTTAAAAAACGGGTAGAAGAGGAGGAGAGTTAATATGGGAACTGTACTGAATATTGCACCAGTTTCCCGCATAGAAGGACACGCAAAGATTGCCATTCATCTCGATGATGCCGGCAATGTTGAAGATGCATTTTTGCACATTCAGTCCCTGCGCGGGTTTGAAAAATTTATTGAGGGTCGTCCTGCCGAGGAAGTTCCCCGTATAGTCAACAGGATCTGCGGTATCTGTCCGTGGATGCATCATCTTGCCTCGAACAAGGCAGTTGACGGTGCCTTCGGGGTCACGCCGACCCCGACCGGCCACAAACTGCGTGAGATGTGCCAGGTTATGGCCCATATCAATGACAAGATCCTGCATTTCTTCTTTCTGGCCGCCCCGGATTTCGTCCTCGGGCCGGATGCCGACTATGCCGTACGTAACGTCATCGGCGTGGTCAAGGCCGCGCCGGAACTGGCTACCCAGGTCGTCAAGATGCGTCAGTTGGGCCAGATGATGCTCGATAAATTCGCTGGCAAGGCCATTCACCCGATTGCCGGCGTGGTCGGCGGTTTTGCCAAACCGATGGTCGAGTCCGAGCGCCAGGAACTGCTGGCCGGTACCAGGACTCTGCTTGATTTTGCCTGCTATGCCCTCGATTTTGCCAAGAACAACGTCTTTGCAAAATATATGGATACGATCGGCAGCCTCGGTGTCATCAAGACCGGCTTCCTCGGTACTGTTGACCGGGCCGACGGCGCTTTCCGGCTCTATGACGGCAAGCAGCGTTTGATGAAGGCCGATGGCAGTTATGTCGACTTCGAAGGTGTCGATTATGCCGATTACCTCGGCGAGCATGTCGAGCCCTGGGCCTATTCAAAGATGCCGTATGCCAAATCCTGGCAGGAAGGCTTCGATATGAACCTTGATGCACCGAAGGGTATCTACCGCGCCAACACTCTGGCTCGCATCAATGTCTGCGACAAGATGTCCACCCCGAAAGCGCAGGAAGCTTTCGAAGAGTTCCGGGCAGCCTTCGGCCGTCCGGCTCAGGCCACCTTGCTCTATCACTACGCCCGTCTCATTGAGCTGATCTATGCCTGTGAGCGGACCATCGAACTGCTCGAGTGGGAAGGCATCACCGATACCAACGTCCGGGCCAAGGTCGAACCTAAAGCTGGCCGCGGTGTCGGTATTGTCGAGGCTCCCCGCGGTACCCTGATTCATGACTACACGACTGATGCGAATGGCTGCATAAAGTCAGCTAATCTCATCGTCGGCACAACGCATAATATCGCGCCGATGAATATGAGCGTCAAACAGGCCGCGACTTCCCTGATCAAAAACGGGGTCTACAACGAGGGCTTGCTGAATCAGGTGGAAATGGCGGTGCGCGCCTATGACCCCTGAATGTCCTGTGCAACTCACCGCCTGGATGGCGGCATTCCGATGGCAGTAAGCATTATTGATTCGAAAGGACAGGAAGTAGACAGAATTGTCAGTTAAGTGACGTTTTATCCCGCAGCGCAATTCTCTGAGGACTCTCAGAGAATTGCGCTGGAGTTACAGAGATGGCTGATACGATATGCGTCGGCTGAAAATCTGCCTGCTTTTTAGATGATGATTTTGTATAGAGCGTATATAGTGTATATATAAAATCTTGAATCTCTCGGGAATATTTTCTATTCAACGTGAGGAGACCACTATGACAGATTCAAAAGAACATGTGAGACGGCATCAGGTCCGGGCCGAGAATCCCAGCGGTGCCTGTGGCTATGTTGAGCATATGACCATCGATCAACTGAAGGCCCGGGCCGTCGGCGAAGAGTTTGACGCTACTTGCCCGGCCTGCGGCATGTTTCATCTCAATCAGGAAGAAATCGACAAGCTCAACAGTATGAAAATTACTGAAAGCCAGCATTATATAGAGATGAAGGAAAAAGCAGAGGCGGAAAAAGCCTGAGAGTAATCTTCGCTCTTCAGCACTTCGCCAGTGTTCGTTAAAGGCACTGGTTGGAGCGGGGGTGTTTCGCATGAGTCACACTGTGACAGTATGACCTGAATGGGGCCCTTAGTGGCCCCATTTTATTTGAGGTGGTATTTATGAAAGCCTGGAAAAAGATATGAAAGAAGCCCTTGCTCAGGAACTGCTCAGGGAGTTGCAACATATTGTCGACAGGCCTATCCGCATAATGGTCGTATGCGGTACCCATAACCGGGCGATAATGCGCTATGATCTCAGGAGAAAGCTGCCTGAGAATCTTGATCTGGTGGCCGGACCTGGTTGTTCCGTCTGCGTCATGCCCGCTGGCCATATTGATGCCTTTGTTCGCATCGCAATGCAGCCTGATGTTATCACCGTCACCTGTGATGACCTCCTGCAGGTTCCCGGCACCCGTGATTCTCTAGCCTCGGTCCAGAAAAAGGGAGCTCGCGTTGAAGTCATATCCTCGCCTCAGGAGGCTCTTGATATAGCCATCAATAATCCTGATCAGATTATTGTCTATCCGGCCGTTGGTTTTGAAGCGACAGCGCCGGGAATTGCCGAAACCATTCTTGACGCTGCCTGCCAGGGCATTGACAATTTCTGTGTGATTCCTTCGATTCGTCTGCTACCACCCACACTTGACACTTTGCTGGCCGATCCGGATTGGGATATCGACGGGCTACTCTGCTCCGATCATATAAACTCCCTGTCCGATACCGAGGCCTACACCAGTCTTGCGCGCAAGTACAATCTTTCCTGCTGCATTGCCGGTTTTGAGTTGGAAGACATCCTCCGCGGTCTGGTCAATATGGTCAAACAGATTAAAAAGGGGGTCTCGCAACTTGAAAATCTTTCCTCTGTTATCTATTCTTCCGAGGAATATTCCATGGCAAAGAGGATGGTGGCGGAGGTGTTTTTTGCAGTCGATACAATCTGGCGGGGCTTGGGGATTATTGAAGAGAGCGGTTTTGTCATCCGTGACGAACTGTCGCTCTATGATGCGACCAAGCGCTTCAATATTCGCCTGTCAGACGAACAGAGTCAGTGCCAGTGTTTCTGTGGCATGATAATGTCAGGTAGAGGTTTACCGCCCGATTGCCCGGATTTCGGTAAGGGATGCACACGCAAACATCCTATCGGTCCCTGTATGCTTTCCAGTGATGGGATCTGCGCCTCCTACTTCAAATACACACTTGAAGACGGCACTACTGCACGCTGGTAATTCACTGCACTGCATAACCATTTTTGTTGGCTCCAGGCATCCTGTTCGCTGGGCCGACATGTTTTAAGCATCTGCAGAAGGAGGCAGCTCGTGCACGAATTTTCCCTGGCCCAAGGGCTGCATGGACAACTTATCGACCTGGCTCGGAAACACGGGGTGGAAAAAATTCTCAAGGCCGAGGTCAGAATAGGCGAGCACGCCGGAATAGTCGAGGAATCCTTCGTCTTTGGTTTTCACGTACTTGCTGGTCAGGATTCGCGTACCACTGGCATGGAACTCCTCATCAGCCATGATGAAAGCAGCGATCTCCTGCTCATGAAGGTCGAATTGCAAGAATAAAACAAGTATTTCCCTCTGCGAATACGCTGTTCTGCCCTTTTTCCCAGCAACATCCTCATGCCAATATCCCGATGTAATAGTTTTTGGCGATCCTGTCTGATTTTATCATTGAAACATCCGATTTGACAAAGAGAATCCCTTTTGTGATATTGCACGGGATTGATTGCGGAGAAGTTTACCTGCACCTTGCATATCGGCGCTTTCGCTCTTTTACTACCTTCTTTTGAAAATCATTTTGAAGAATAAACAAACACTGCTGCTGAATCTGGCAAGGTTGGGCAGGTGGGGATTGGCTCTGATATTTCTATATGCAGGAATACCTAAACTGATTTCCTGGTACGAATTCGCCGAGGTCGTCAACAGTTACGCACTAGTCCCTGAAAGTCTTGCGATCCCAACTGCGATTACCATTGCTCTGCTCGAAGTTGTGGCTGCCATTGCCCTGATCTTTGATAGAAGGGAAGGGGTGCTGATAGTAGCCTGTCTCATGGTACTGTTTATTGGTGTTCTTTCCTATGCCATCTGGCTGGGGCTTGATATTGACTGCGGTTGTTTTGGCCCTGAAGATCCGGAGCATCGCGCCTTTTCAGGCATACGGACAGCCCTTAAACGTGATTTTTTGTTGTGTATCCCCGTTCTGTACCTCTTCTGGTATCGACGTCAGTCAAACATGAATAACAACGTGGAGGAAAATTAAGATGTTAAGAAAAATGTTTCTAGTGGTAGTGCTTGGTGTGTTTGCCGCGAGTTCGGCCTTTGCCGTCGGTGGCTCAAAATTCGAACAGGAACTGGAGAAGGAGCAGGGAGCTGTAAAACTCGTGCGTGAGATTATGAAAGGCGGCTATGATGTAATTACAACCGCTGAACTCGATGCTTTGATGAAATCCGGCGAAGAAATCCTCATTATTGATACCATGCCTTATGAAGAGAGTTACAAGAAAGAACATGTGCC
>JFJP01028059.1_pt1 | contig 13972 bp, 13 predicted proteins | sample 431651 | NCBI WGS metagenome assembly JFJP01 (sample SAMN02602958, study PRJNA72255) | Microbial mat metagenome, whole genome shotgun sequencing project. | biome: fresh water; feature: sink hole; material: water; isolation source: purple microbial (photo- and chemosynthetic) mats found in... | reverse complement strand
GAGATCCCCAATTTTTCTAAAGATTCTTTCTCATCTTCGACAATTTTCTATGATTTAATGGTGTCCTATCAGCAGAAAAAATGGAAATTAGTGAAGAGATATAGTGAATTTGAAGATCTTCACAACAAACTGAACAAAGTCATCTTGAATATGCCCTATTTACCCGCCAAAAGTCTATTTAAATTAACAGGGGTCGAAATCGAAAAAAGAAGGCTTGATCTCGAGAAATACATAAGGGCTTTAAGTCTTCGGAAAGATATTGTTCAATTGCCTGATTTTCTTACCTTTATCGAATTCGAAAGCTATACAACAGACGAGATTTTCTCGCCAATAGAACTAGGAGCCTTGACAAATCTTACAATGGGGGTTGTGGACTTTTTGTTTATAAAGGAAGTTGGGATTTTGTTTGTTGGACTTTCTGATACAAGCATTTTATCGAAGATGGATGATATTTTTTCCAGTTTTACCAGTAAAACGAATAATGAGATCAGAGGGAGCGTTTTGGCGTATAGATTGGAGGGAAAAACAAAGCTGAGGTTTCAACAATTGTGGAAAAAAGATTTCAAAAGTGGGGTATTAAAAATTAGTTCACCTTTTTTTTTGTTTTAATAGAAATTTTCTGTTTTGGTTTTATAATAAATGTTTTTTTTAAAGGTGACATGTATGTATTGGGATGAGGCTTTGACTTTTTTGGCAGTGGGTTTCGATGATGGGGCTTGTGAGTGTATCAGGATCTCAACCGAGCATAATTATCAGGATTTTGATGAGGTATTTATTTATAATCATCTATAATAAAAATTTTAAATAAAGTTTTGCATTGTGAGAAGACATACACAAAGAATCACAGGCTGTGGTTTCTACAGTTTATTAGCGACTTTATACACAATATCAAAGGATAAAACCTTAGTTGTTACTGATATAACGAAAACTGTAAATTTTGCTTTGGAAGGTTTAATAAAAATCATTTTTTTTAAAAACCCTCTTTTTTTTCAATTAGAAAAAAGCTTTCTGAATGAATTGACTTATCTTTTGGTTGATAATCCCAATAAAAGGATGTTTATATCAGATGTGACTGGGACCATTCATATATACAGCCTTGACGTTTGATCCTTTTTTTTCCTAAATAAAATTCCTTTTGTTTTTAATAAGATCCCATTGAAATTGTTTCATAAAATCCCATGCGAATACCCACAAATTTTCTCCACTCTCTCAATGGACATTAAGAAGAGGTTTCTTTTAGCAGGATCTTCACAAGGAACGATTTATATTTATGAATTGGGAAAGCCTGGAAAGGTTTGAAGAAAAAAACTGTTTATAAATTATTTTTTTTCTTTGTAAAGGAAAAATTAATCAGTCTTACTTCAAAAATTGAAGCTTCAAAAAACGTAAATTTGATGAAATATCAAAAAAAATCTAAATTTACCAATGAAATATTCAATAAAATTAGCTTAAAACACTAGCTTTTTCGATTTTGGACAAAAATCTATATTTTAATTTCGGAAATACTGTTATTTTCATGGATTCAGCAAAAGCTCAGCCTTATTGTAAATTTAAATAAACCCCAATTCATTTATATATATATTCTCATTAGTTTCATTGGATAAACACAAGGCGGAAGTCGTTAAAATTATGCTTTTAGATTTCGAAAAAGTCTTAATAACTGCATCAAAAGACAAATCCATAAAGGTTTTTTGACTAAATAAATCAATTTTTCCTCATTTCTTAATTTTAAACAAAAGTTTTGGAAATTGAAAGATGCTGATGAAGTCCCAGAAACCAGACAGCCCGAAAAAAACGAGATAATCTCAGAAGATCTTGAAAAAATCGAAAAAAAAGAGCTTCCCAAAGTTATAAATCCTTTAAAAGATCGTGAGTTTAAACAAACAAAAGACTCCCAACCTCCAATAATTGAAGAAATACCCACTAAATCCCACTCATTCTTTAATTCCACAAAAGAGTTTCCAGTTGAAAAACAGTCAAATCCCAGTAAACCTCTCTTTGAAGATGATGATAATGAATTGAAAGGTTGGAACAATGATTCCCAAGAGCAAAACTCAATTTCCTATCAAAAGCCAATCGAAAAAACAAATGATCATACGAATAAGAAGACTTTGGTCGATGAAGAAGAAAAAAATGATCTTTGTGGATGGGAAAGAGGTCAGGAGGAAATTTCTTCAGTTCCTTTTAAAAAAAACCCATTAGAGAGTTTTGATAAAGGGAAATTAGTTCAAAAGGTTCAATCTTTTTTTCCACAGAAACAAAGTGTGGCGATAAAGGAAACGGTGAATAATGCTGGGAAAAAGGAGGTGCAGGTTGTGAAGAAAAATAAGTATGAGGACGATGATGATTTGAGTGGATGGAGTCACTAGTTGAAGCCTAAGATAAATATCTCTATAATTTGTGAATTTAATTCGAGTTTTCTATAGAAAAAATTTAAAATTGTTTCGAAAAATCAAAAATTGAAAGAAAAAAAAAATTACTTATGTCTTTTGTAGAAAATAACTCTTTTTTTAAAAAAAATAGTCTTACAAAGCTCAATGAAGATATAGAATTATCAACCCCTCAACAAATTCCTTTATTAACCCCTGAATCTATATTGACAAAGGATGAAAAATGGGGAATTTTTCTTTTACATTCTTTATATTTCATCCAAGGGATTCCCTTTGGTTTTTTCGCTCTTTCTATTCCCATTTTATTGATAGAAGCCGGCACTGATTTCTCCGATGTAGGCATAATGTCTTTTTGTCTTTACCCTTTTTGCTTTAAAATCTTGCTGGCTCCAATTGAAGATATATATTTTAGAAAGGCTTTCGGCAAAAGGAAGACTTATATAGTTCCTGCTCAATATTTATTGGCAATTATTTTCTTTCTTTTGAGTTTCTCTATAGAAAATCTCATTGAAAATAAAAATGTTGGAATTCTTTGTGGAATCGGTTTTATCGTGGTTTCTGCGAATTCTTTTCAAGACGTGGCAGTTGATGGATGGAATTTAACCCTTTTGCGAAATGAACACCTGCAATGGGGAGCTGTTTCTCAAACTGTTGGCCAATCAATTGGAATAATCTTTGGAGGGAGTTTCCTTATACAGATATCTTCATTGATAAATCTACCTAATTTTCTTCGTTTTTTTGCAATAATTATCGTGTGTATTACCATTTGGGTTCATTTCATTATAAAAGAGAGAAATCCAGTTTATTGTGAATATTCGAATGTTTGTGTTTTGGTCAAAGATTTGAAAGGATTTTACCGAAATAAAAACTTGAGATTGTTCGTTTTTTTTCTCATTAGTTCATCGATAGGCTTCTCAGTTATAGGGAATACTGCTTATTTAAAGCTGATTTTACAAGGATATCCCAAAGAAACTATAACATTTATTTCAATGATCGTCGTTCCAATAAATTTCACTTTAAGCTTCCTGTTGGGGAAGTATGGGAAAAAAGGCCAAGAAATGACTGTTTATATAAAGATTTATTGTGCATTATTTGTAAATAATGTTTTTCTTTATATTTTAATCCTTCTATTTGGCAATCTTCAGCAAGATTTCTTCAATTTTCTGTTTTTTATTGCTTGTTTAATAGGAGATGGAGCCAATGCTCTTTTATCTGTTAATCAAGGGGGGTTCATCAATAGGATTAGTGATGAGGATGTTGGGGGAACCTTTTTGACTTTTCTCAATGCTGCGATAAATTTAGGAAGGTTTGGATCAAGATCTTTAACTTTTTTTATGATGGATGTGTTTGATTATAATGTTTTAGTTGTGGGGAGCTGGATTTATACTGGGATTTATTTTATTCTTATGTGGAAAAATTTATTAAGGTTAGAAAAATTGGAGAAAGAGCAATGGAAATTGCATTCTCTATAATATAAAAAATATTTTTAAAATGAAAAATATTTTTATAAAAATAAATAAAAAAAGATAAATTTTTTTCTCTCTGTATTTACTATAAAAGCATAAAAATTTAAAAACATTGACTTATTTTTTTATTTCATAAAAATTCAATTTAATTCTTATTAAATAAAATATATTTAATTTGAAATGATTTCCAAAAACAGCAAAACAACCCATGAAAATAACGATCCCAATCCATCTCTCCATACTATTTCCACTGTTAATTTCGAGTTTTCTTCTGAAAAATTTCCCCTTTTAGATGATCATGATAAAGATTCTTCCTTATCTAACCAAGAAAAATGGGGTATTTTTCTGCTACATTCCCTTTATTTTGTCCAAGGCATTCCCCTGGGTTTTTTCATGATAGCCCTCTCAATCCTTTTAACAGAAGCCGGAGCTAATTTTGCGGAATTAGGTGTTTTATCCTTTTGTACCTATCCCTTTTGTTTTAAGATTCTTTTCGCTCCAATCGAAGACATTTATTTCCATGCGGATTTCGGCAAAAGAAAAAGCTATATAGTTCCTTGTCAATACTTTTTATCGTTTTTGTTTTTCTTTTTGAGTTTTATGATTGATAACCTCATCAAAACTAAAAGTGTAGGCACCTTAGCATTGATTGGTTTCTTAACAATTTCATCAGCTGCTATTCAAGATATTGCTGTTGATGGTTGGAATTTGACTTTATTAAGGAATCAACATTTGGCGTGGGGGTCTGTTTCTCAAGGGGTGGGACAGGCGATGGGCATTTTATTTGGTGGAAATATTTTAATTCAATTATCATCAATAAAATTTTGTAATGACTACTTTTATTCAGAACCTTCAAATACTCCTTTATTGACACTTAATGGTTTTTTTAAACTTTTTGCTTTGGTGATATTGATCATTAACTTATGGGTTCATTTCAGGGTGAAGGAAAGAAACCCCTCTTCTAATGAATTTTCGAATGTTTTGGCTTTGATTAAAGAGTTAAAAGGTTTCTATTTCAATAAAAATTTGAGGATGTTCGTTTTTTTATTATTGACTGGGAAACTTGGGTTTTCGGCTATTATGACAACCGCTTCTTTAAAATTGATACAAAAAGGCTTTCCAAAAGAAAATCTTTCAATGATTTTAATCTGTTTGGTTCCTTTCAACTTTTTCATCAGTTTTTTGGTCGGAAAATATGTGAAAATAGGCAGGGAAATGACAAATTACTTAAGATACTACGTGATATTTTTCTTTGTTAATGTTTTTTTCTATTTTTTATTGATGATTTACGGTAATATCTCCAATGGATTATTCAATTTTTTATTCATAATTGCTTGTTTGATAGGAGACGGTACTTCTGCTGCAATATTCGTGAACCAAGGAGGCTTTACAAATAGAATAAGCGATGAAGAAGTTGGTGGGACTTATTTAACATTTTTAAATTCTATGTCAAATTTTGGAAAATTGGGAGCTGCTTCTTTTGTGTTTTTTTTGGTTGAAGTTTGTAATTATACTGTTTTAGCGATTTGCAGCTGGGTTTATATCGTGGTTTATTTTGCACTTTTTTATAAAAAGTTTCTAGCTCTTGAAAAAGTTGAAAAAAAGGATTGGAAATTATAAAAATAACATTATTAGAAAGAAAATCATTAGTTTTTTAACATTTTTTACAGAAGACAAATTTTTTTAGGAACAACATTCTAAATATTTTAGTTAATTAACAAAATTCTGAATTTTTTTATTATTTTACAAAACAATTTATTTTGTAGAAATTCTTTCAATAAATATTGATTTTCTTATTCAACTCGTCCAAAGAAATATAATTTGAATAATAAAATTTGTTCATAAGCATTTTAGGATTTTTCTCCTTAAGCAAGTTTTTCAGCATCATCTGGTTGAAAGAAATCGTGACGAATCTCTTACTTTTTGGCATTGGGAAACCTGCATTTTCTTCATTTATTGATTTGTTCAAACCCACAACAGGAAAGGAAATTTGTTCACTTAGATCAATAATTTTCTTCATATTAATTTCACTTTCATTAATTTTCTTGTTTTCCTGATGAATTTTTGTGAATTTAAAATTTTTATGCTTATTTTATTAGACTTTTCAATCAAAAAATCAAGTTTTTTAGCAAATTTTTTGTGAAATTTTGGCATTTGATTTACATTTTTTATGGCTTTTGGGGTCGAATATTTATGTTTGATCAGTGGTCCATTAAAAAACTCGACATTCCTTTTGGATTCTTTCGGGATTTCCTCTTCATTGCTTTTAAAGATTTGTTGAATCGTCTTATTGATTATTTTTGAGTGGGATCGGCGATGTGTAAGTGAAAGCAATTTCTTTTCAACCTTTTGATTTTGTTTAAATTCCATTAACATTATAAAAAAAAATAGAAAAATTATTAAAATTTATTAAAATTAATAAAAACAATTAAAATTTTTTTTATAAAAATTGTTAAAAACACAACAACAACAAAAAAAGCTAAAAGAAAAATTTTCATTAAACCTATCGAAAATAAAAGAAAACTTCATGGATTTGAATTCAAATTCTTTAAGAGAAGCTTCGCATGCTGGATCCTGGTACAGTGAATCTCGTAAAGAAAATATTGAAGAGTTTTTCTTTCAATAAAAAAATTAGAGAAGGAACTTGATAAAGAACTTGTGAAATATCTGCAAAATTGCAAATGTGAAATCAAGCCCTGTGGGTCTGTGAAGGCGATCATAGGCCCGTAATTCAAAAAAAACTTTTCTATAATAGCAAACATATAAAATAAATTAGACATGCAGGTTATTCCTATAGCGGACCCACTGCAGGATGGTGTTATCAATATTTAAAGCCCAAAAAAAAGTACTGCTATATTTTAAATTATTTTTTAAGTGTTTTTTCTTAGTTTAAGAGTATTTTTACTTGGACCATGCCATCATGTTTATATGAAAGGATTGGGTCTCAGTAGTATGGAGATTTATGAGACTCCAATAGGAAATATAAGCCTTGATATTGAAAGTAAGAGAAATTTTACTGTGTGTTTTGTAAAGGAAATTATTTTTTAATAAAAGCTATAAAGAAATTAGAAAAAGAAGGGAAATTCAATAAAACTTCGAAGAAAACTGAAGAAGATGAACATAGTTTGGAAATGCATTTGCCGTTTATAAAGAAAGCTTTAGGCGAACAAGAGTTTAAGTTGGTTCCGATTATGGTAGGGGAAATAGATGGCAATGAGGAATATTTCGGTAAATTATTAGCTCCATATTTTGATGATGAAAATACTCTGTTTGTTATTTCAAGTGATTTCTGTCATTGGGGTTCAAGGTATAAAATTATTATGAAATATGAATTTTTTTGTATTTATTTAATTTTTTAATTAAAAAAAAATAGTTTCCAATACACATATTATAACAAAGATGATGGGGAAATTCACCAATCGATAGAAAAATTAGACAAAAGAGGCATGACTTTGATAGAAAACCATGATCCGAAAGGATTTACAAAGTATTTAGATGAAACTGACAATACCATTTGTGGTAGAAATCCAATCTTGATTCTTTTAAACGTAAAAAATAACAATCATATAAAAAACTTGTAATAAACTTTTATCATAATAAAAGATCATCAAGCATAGTTCATTAAGTTCCAAACTGAAGACGAGATTCGTTAGATATGCGCAATCGAATGCTTGCAAAAGTAAAAAAGACACTTCAGTGAGTTATGCAGCAGGAGTCACCTATTTGGAATCCTAAACTTAAAATAAAAAAGATTTATTTAAAAACTGTTATAAAAAAATTAGAAAAAAACTTCAACTTTAAAAAAATACATAAACAAAACAATGCAAAATCAAGAACCAATAGAAGAAATCCAAACAGTTCCCAAAGTCTACTCCTATTATGACCTCTTACAATTTGAGTCCCCAAATAAATACTCTGGATTCGGAAAAATGGTCGTTTCACACAAGCCTTCAGCTCCGAAATATGGGTTCGGAACAGCAGATCGACAAAAGCAAGCCAAGGTTTTTCAATCAAAGGCTTTATCAAAAACGTTTGTTGGTAAAAAAAACTTCATTTTCATTAAAAATATTAATTTTGAACATTTTTTGTAGGTAAAAACTCACAAATACATGCTTATCCTGTAACTGATAAATTCGAATATAAAAAGGCGCCTGAATGGAAATTTGGCCTATTTCCAAGGAACACTTTAGACACAGGCAGCAAATATGATTTCTACGAAAGGCAAGATGCCGAAGTAGGAGGCTCATTTGCAATATTTTCTATAATTTAATTTTTTTATATTTTTTCCAGTTCGATCCATTAGTTGCAGATGGAAATCGCCGCTGGAAAACAGCCAATGTTCGAATCGGATTAGAGTCAAGAGTAATGAATTCCCACAATATTTACATGAAATTTATCTATAAATAAAGTTTCCAAACGATCCTAAAAGACAAAAAGGTACTCCTGGACCAGAATACAACCCATCTTTGAAACATGAAATCCCAGCTCCTGCAAAATATTCCTTTGGTTTTAGAAGACAAACACAAGGAGAATCACCTTTGGCCAATAACGCTTCCACTGGGGAAGGAGTTGGACCTGGCAGTTATTTGCGTTTGCAAATACCATTGACAAGCGATGTTGGCAAAAACCCGGTTTGGACTATGGCGAAAGCAAAAAGATTGGGATTATTTAATACAACTTGGGATAAAAATCAGACTTATGATATGAAATCGTGAATATTATTCTTTATTGATTGTTTGTGTTTTTTAAATATTATTTCGGAATTTAGAAGAGCCATTGGAACGCAATTATCAAGCAAAAAGAAAACTATGCCGACAATCAGCTTTGGAAAGGCTAATAGAGATTTTAAAGTAGGGACATTCAAGGATATGATGGCAACTCAACCAACAAAAATCAGGATTCAACACCCTAAATTTTAACATCAAAAAAAATATTATTTGTTTTTTATTTTTTAATAACTTTAAATATTGAAAAGCTTTAATTAAAAAACAAAACAAAAAAAAATTAAAAAACTGTTTTTTAATAAAATAATCAATAATTTCAAAGAAATATTGCATTTTTCGTTTTGTTTAATTAATTAATTCAGCTTTGCTTTTATTTCAATTTTAGATTGTTAATTATTTTTTAGTACGAATTATTTCGATCGCATTTCGTTTTTTTTTATTCATTATTATTAATAGTTATTCAGCTTTAATCATTAATTTTCCATTTGATGGTTATATTCATCTGTGTTCTTTAGCAACTGCGAATTGACATATTTTCTTTGGAAAATAGAGTAATAATTAATTTTGTTAAGCTCAAATGCTTTTATTTGAGTTGCATTAAAAAAAAATCTTCTTCATCTATAAAACAACTTAACTTATTCTGAATTATTTAAACAAAAAAGTGTTTTCACAAAAAAAAACTATTCAATATTCCAAACTAAAATCTTTTTTTACACAAAAATCTTCACCTGCTTAATTATTTAACTTTCTCCTTTAAAATATCCATTTACTTTTTTTTCTCCAAACTTTGAATTCTTTCAATTTCTTTTAAAAATTGTTTTTCAATCAGCGGATGCAATTTTTTTGGGAAATAAAATTTCCATTTTTCTTTTAAATTATTACTAATTTTAGTTAAATTAACCTTTTCTTCTTTAATCACTTGTTCATTTAAATTATTTTCAATTATTTTTTCCTCAGAAGTTGCAAATCTCTTGATAAAAGCTTTTTCCATTTTTTCACAACAATGTTTTTCCTCCTAACATCGAAAAATAAAATTTTAATGCAAATAAAATTAAAAATAAAAACAAAATCTTTTGGCAAAGCTTTTTTGTCATTTATTTGTAGATAAACCTCTGAATCCTTGAATTTATATTTCTTCATAAGTGGCAATCTCACATAGAACCAACATTTCAATTGTTTCTCCTTTTCTTTCTCTGTCAAAGCATTCTGATTTTCTTTGAAATCATTCAACCATTCAGGATACCATTTCTCACATAAAGATAAAAAATTAGGATAATGTTCTTTTCTATGATACCAACCTGATTCTACATTCTCTTTTTCCAAACAGTATATCTTCGTCACTTCATTACTAAGTTTCAATCTAACTCCTCCAAAGCCATTTATTACGTGCAGTGCCTGGTGATCTTTATGTTCCCCTGCCGGTTTTATGCATTTCGATTTGCAACAAGGACAAACTCTTTGGCAGCCCATGATAATTAGTTTTTTCCCTGCGATAAAATCCTTTGTCTTTCTTTCTAGACTCTGCTTTTGATCAGGAATGCTATTCAACTTATCTTTAAAGTTGATAGTTTTAATATATTTTTTGAAGTCCTGTATTTTTATCTCTCGTTCAAACAATTTATCGTATTTTAAATCGATCTTCTCGTATTTTTTTTTTATATAATTGAATAAATCATTACTGAGAAATTTTCCATTATCCATTTGTTTATCCAAAAAATTGAGCAACATTTCCTTGAATTCCTCAATTTTCCTTATTATCAATTCTTCGCATTTCCCATCTATCTCATTCAAAATATCCTGCAAAATTTCTTTTGTGTGTTTATCGAAGATTTTCGAAACAAATTTATTGATATCTGTCACAAATTGATAAACTTTCTTCGGATTTAGTTTTGTAAAGCTTTCATTATAAGCGAATTCCATAAATTTTCCAGGATCTAAAGGTATTTTTTTTAATCTTTCCTCAATTTTACAGAAATTTTTTGTACTGAACTCTTCCATTTCTAATTCAATCATTTTTTTGATATAATTTTGACAAAGATTCTCAATAAGTTTTATATCATTCTTTCTATTTGCAAAAAGCTCCATAAATTCTTGTCTTTTTTCTTCAGCTTTCTTTTGAAAATCGGTTTTCATATCGCTAAATTTCTTGAGTTTATTTCTGCAAATAATAACTTGTATTTCTAAGACGAAATTATAGCATTGTTCATTTGTAATCAAATCATAATTTATGTTATCACTGAGATCCCATAAATCCTTATCCGCACGCATATTCTCAATATAATCGAAGAAATTCCCCATTATTTTATCATTCAAAAACTCAATCATCTCATTATTCCTTAAATTCCAATAAAAATTCTCTATACTTCTTAATATATTGGATTTAACAAGATTTAAATTTTTTTCTTGTTTATTCGCCCACAATTCAAACGAAAACCCTGTTTTCCTAAACAGTTCAATGGATTTCAACGATAAATCATCGATTTCCAATCGTTTTAATCTATTGAAAACTTTAATAATATCCAATAACTCATCTTCTTTGTTTTTTCCTATATATTGATTTTCCAAAGATTTCACAAATTCATCAAGATTTGAATTGATATAATCTTCTAGCATTTTTTCTGAATTTATAGATGTTTTTTCCATAAAATCCTTTAATTTCTCATTTATTTTCTCTAAGAAATCTTTTTCAAAGCTCTTTAATTTCATTTCTTTTACCGTGTTCTGGAATTTGAAATTCCATGAATAAATCAAATTCTCTTCTTCACATTTGAAATAATCCTTCAAATCTCCAATGCTATTTTCCACTAATTTAGCATAACCCTCGAATTCTTTCCTCAAAACCTCAAACTGGTTTTTCTCCAATAAATTGAATTCTTTTTTAAATTGTTTCTGAATAAAATGTTTAAAATCATCGTTATTTTCAAGATTTTCGTTTATTTCATTCCATTTCTGCAGTTCTTTATTGATTTCTTCAACAATGAATATTATTTGTTTTTTCGCCAAAACCTTGATTTTCCCTTCTATATTCAATTTATTCTCATATTCTTTCAAAGTCTCACAAATCAGCAATTTCTGTCCGAATTTATTGAAAATCTCCCATAAACTGCACGCGTTTATATAAATATCCATTATTTTCCTTTGATTTCCCTTTTTTTCTTGAATAGAATCCCATATTTTCTGCCTAAGTTTCATGATTTCTTCTCCAAAAGTTTTGCTTGGTGCATTTTCATTGAAAGCGCTCGGCAAAAGAAAAAACCCATCTTTTTTCATTTTAAAGGCTTGCTTGATGTTTTTCTCTTTTGCGATTTCATGCAATTTATTTTCTAGCGTTTCAAAAGCGGATTCTTGCATTTTACTCGATCTATCGACCTGATCCCTCAAAATAAAGAAGATATTCGGAACACAATTTCTTAGATTTTCAAAATAATTCATTGCATAAAGAGAAATCGATAATAAATCCTGCAAATGCCTTGATAATTCACCCTTTTGATTAATCAGTACAAGGTCCGAAATTCCGAAACACATCAATGCAATTTTTTGATCGAACATTCTATCAGAAGAATCTATTGAAGCTAATCCTTCAGTATCCAGTAAAAAAATCTTCTGATTTTTTCTTGGCGATTTTATTATATAGGAATAAATACCACGAGTGCAACGACCTGCACTTGTTTCAAAGTCTGTTCCAAAGAGATAATTCAAAAGAGTCGATTTTCCTGAAGATTGCATGCCAAGAATAGAAATCACATAGTAATTTTCTTCACTGAATTCAGGCAATTCGAATATCTCTTTCAGAAAATTATTTTTTATTTGCAAAGGAATCCCACGAAAAATATGCAATTTAAAACCTTTTTGAAGGGATTTTGTCATGAATTGTTTGAATTTATTGAAGAATATTTCGTCACTTTTATTTAAAAAAGAGAATTTTTTGTCATTGTAATAAGAGAAAAGCTCAGCAAAATGGTCGTGGTCGTTTATAGTGTTATTGGTTAAAGACTCGATTTTCTCATCTATGATGAGTTTTAACTTATCATTTGGGTTTTTCCTATAGTCTGCATTCAATGTATTGATCTCTTTATTCAAAGTTTTTATGTAATTGTTTGTGAATTCGAGAATTTTCTCATCAAAGAATTTCAATTCTATGAAGTTTTTTTCTGGGGAAAATTTTGCAAATCTGTAACTTAATAGATTTTCCAAAGGGAAATTCTTTTGGGTTTTTGAATCATTTAATTCAGGAAATTTGAATTCTTTATATTTGTTTGATGCAAAAGGAAGGAAACTCTCAAATGGGGTTAATTCTGAAGTTCCCCTGATTTTAACGATGTTTTCTGTGATTTGTTGAAGCTTTCCCTTCAGACTTTCATAATCATTATTCAGTTTCAAAAGAGATTTCAGATTAAGGGGTGTCTTTGGTTTTTGGGAGACTTTTTCAAGAAATGAAGTGAATTTTGCACGGATTTTCTCAATTTGGTCCTTTCTTTTGTTTCTGTTCATACTTTCGAGATTCGGCAGAAACACAAAATTTTCAATTTTTTTTTCTTTTTTGAGGTTATTTTTCAACTCTTTCGAAAATTCTTTGTTCTGATCCCGAAAAATAATGAAAAAATCATGAAAGTTCTTCACATTAAGCATTTTTTCAATTTTTTTAAATGACTTTTTCATTTGATTTTGGTTTTGGACGTCAAGATGAAGTAACACTCCACACGAAAATTCGTTGATTTTTTTTAAAAACTCTAAGAACTTGTCTTCTTTTTCTAAAAACCCGTTAAAATCAATGATATTGTATTTTTCTCTCAGATAAAGGTCAATAGTGCCTTCTCTTTTAATGCCAACACCTTCATCTAAGTTCAAAGCTTCTTCTGGAATATCAAATAAATCTGCCAATAGCTGTGTTTTTCCTTTGTTTGCGAAGCCAAAATTCAACAGCAGTTTTTTATTGTTAATTTCTTTCAATAAATCAAAAAGAATCGATAAATCGATCTTATAATGCATTTTTTCATCTTGATAGCCATATCTCCAATAACTCAAAGGAATCCACTCGTTCATTTTTGCCAAAAGCAGACCAATTTGGCTTTTTTCTTTCTTATCATTGATTTGCAAAAAAAATTCTATGAGATTTCTTTTGCTAATTTTCTTGAACTCCAACTTTTTCTTCTTTTTTTCACGATCATATTCACGAAAAATGTCGAAAATTAAATCAAAAGGAGCAGATCTTTTGAGAAAATCGGCTATTATCGGAGCCATTCGATAGATGATCTCTTTGGATTTGACATAGGTTTTGAAGTCTGAAAGGGTGAAGGCTTGAATGTTGAGTGAAAGGAAGAAGTTTTCTTGAAGAAGAGTCTTCTTAGGAGAGAAGAAATAAAGATAGTATTTTAAAGTGGAATCATCCATT
>JFJP01012281.1_pt1 | contig 13972 bp, 17 predicted proteins | sample 431651 | NCBI WGS metagenome assembly JFJP01 (sample SAMN02602958, study PRJNA72255) | Microbial mat metagenome, whole genome shotgun sequencing project. | biome: fresh water; feature: sink hole; material: water; isolation source: purple microbial (photo- and chemosynthetic) mats found in... | reverse complement strand
CGGGAAATTGTAGAGCGTCAATTAGGTTGGGATATTACCGATTTTGGGCAGGGTGACTTTCGTCAGATTGGGCTGTTCCTGTTCACCCTTCGCAACGGCACGCTCCAGGAATTGAAAAATGGAACGGGCAAGGTTTATGCGGAAAAAATAATGATCGTGGAAAGCGGGCAGATAACACCCATGCACTTTCACTGGGCTAAAACCGAAGACATCATCAATCGCGGCGGCGGACGCCTGATCATTCAACTTTATAATTCCACTCTAAATGAAAGGTTGGATGATACCGATGTTAAGATCAACATGGATGGTGTTTGCCGCACGGTGAAAGCGGGCGGTCTGGTGACGTTATCCCCTGGCGAAAGCATTACATTGCCAACCGGCTGTTATCATAAATTCTGGGGAGATGAAAGCCGTGTTTTGGTCGGTGAAGTTTCGGTCGTAAATGACGACAATCTGGACAATCGTTTTTATGAACCAATGGGTCGCTTTCCTGCGGTGGAGGAAGACGAGCCGCCTTTATATTACCTGACAAGCGATTATCAAAAGCATCTCAGTTGGATTGTTCAGGACTAACTAACTGGATCACGCCTCTTTTTCCGTTGATCATCCATGTTGGGTCTGTAGATTGGAGTTCCTCGGCTTGGCCGGGTTCCAGCCCCACCATAATTTCTCCCTTTAATGTACGCAGGGTGGCGAATGGTGCAGGAAAATACGAACAGACATCTTCCATACGGGTGGTGTGTTGCCATGCTCGATCATCCAGCAATCTTCGATAGTTGACATCTCCCTTGATGAGCACAAGCGCCGAGTGAGCCAAACTCTGTCTCACGTGTTCTGGCATTTGGCGGAACATCAGGCAGGTCGTCCAGAATGGATCGGTTTCCAGGAGCAGGCGTTCATCAGCCAGATTTTTTTCCAGGCGCTGCCCCCAACCTTGCACTGCCGCGTCTGCAGAATTTTTCAGCGAGTTGATCATTAAAAGCACATCTCTGGGCATGGCGTCTGAAACAAAGAAGGGCTGGTTTTTCAAGTTGAGATGGACTTCCTTGACCCACCCCTGTTCCAACAGAAAATCCGTCAATCCCAGGTCGAAGAGCAAATCACTGCCCACATTGTCACAGATAAAATCAATCCGAGACACGCCGTTTGAGAGCAATTTTCGAATACTTTCCGTGTGATCAATCAAAATTAAGTGGCGTTCTTCGTGGGCGGCCAATCCGCCCCGCCCTTTTTCGGTGACGGTGAAGTTGCTTAGGTCGGCGCGGTTGCCCCACAGGCAGGAATGTAGCAACGCCTCAAAGCGCAGCTCAGGTTTTAGGGCTGATAACTGCTCCCATTCGATTGACAATTTTTGTACGTCGCTGGCAATTTGTTCGCGCTTTTGTTTTTCAAATGGATCGCGTCCCTGTCTGTCGCCGACTTGAAAGTAGCCAATTGCTTCCAGCGCCTTGCGATAAAAATAGGTTTCCGCAAAATACCAGGGTATCTCCAGCCATGTCTTGCCCGCGTAGTTGGAAAGTTCGGCGTTCCAGAAGGTAACATCCGCAGCAGATTCGTGTAGCGGCTGGATCGGCAGACTGGCAATCTCATTGCGGAGATCGTCCAATGCGGCATTAACTTCAGGAGGGTAGGCATTGTCAGAGATCACCTGACGGATAATTTGCGGCTTGCGTTCAAGAATGGTGTGGCGCGCAAAAGAATTTGGATCAGAAGTCATTATGTAGGGAGGATGGGGCTGGGTTGGCATGATTGATGGACTCTATTCTGGCTTGACTGGTTGATCGCGTTCGGTCAAATTGACCACGATTGCGTTGCTGGCTTTGATCAAATTTTCTGGCGTGATCATGATTTCTTCGCCCCACTGACCGCCGCCTGTGCCGAGAATGGGTTCATTGAGTAGACTCGCTTCGAGAAAGGATCGGAAGTTGGCTGGCTGCCAGCTAAACGCGGGGATGGAGCCGATGATATATCCAGTTGTTTCTTTTACAACTTCAGGCGCAGCCATCTGAATATTGCGTGATCCAATTGCCTTTTTCAAGTTTCCAGAGACTGCGTTTTGGTCGCCGCCGAGCATGACCAACACGCGCTCGCCAGTGTCCACTTGAAAGATGAGCGTTTTTACGGCTTGGCGTTCAGAGAATCCCAGCGCATGGGCAACATTTGCCGCCCCCTTTTCTGTTTCAGGTGAAAAACTGTGGGCTTCGTAGGGGATATTTAATTTGTCCAGGTAGAGGTGAGAGGGAAGTTTCATAGATGACAGTGTAACGGGCTATTTGAGATATTTTCCAACCAATAGATCAAGTTTATCGCGTGTTGCAGTAGGAATAACTTTTGGATCAGTGATCAGAGCGGTGGATAGCGCTTGCCCACATTCACAATTTCGCGCACCTTTTATTTCGCGTAGTAGATTGCGAATGGCTTCCTGCGCTTTTTGGGTATTTTTGTTAAGGGTTTGAATAACCATTTCAACAGTTACAGGCGATTCGCTTTCGTGCCATACGTCATAGTCGGTAACGTGCGCCATGGTTGCATAGCATAATTCAGCCTCGCGGGCTAGAAAAGCCTCAGGTGCGGCGGTCATGCCAATAATGGACATGCCCCATGCGCGAAATGCGAGTGATTCTGCTTTCGTTGAAAAGCGCGGTCCCTCTATCGCAATGAACGAACCGCCGCGATGCGTGGTTGCGCCTGTTGCGCGTACAGCTGTTTCCACGGCATTTGAAAGGTCTTTACAAAATGGATCAGCAACGCCTACGTGCGCCACCATTCCTTCGCCAAAAAAAGTGTTAATACGCCCTTTTGTGTTGTCGAAGATATTATCTGGAATAACAATATCACCGGGGGCATAATCTTCGCGCAGGGAGCCGCAGGCGCTGATGCTGACAACGCGTTCCACGCCGAGTGATTTTAATGCGTAAATATTGGCGCGATACGGGACTTCACTGGGCGTGATGTGATGTCCGTTTCCATGCCGCGCAAGAAACGCGACGCGCGTGTTTTCCAGTGTGCCTACTACAATAGGCGCACTTGGCTTTCCAAATGGGGTGTCTACGTTATATTCTTTTGTTTCTTGCAAGCCCGCCATGTGATATAAGCCGGAGCCGCCAATGATTGCGATGGATACCGTTTCTGTCATCTTTTTCTCTCCAATCTTTGCGTGGGCGATACAAGGGTGTTTGTTGAAAGATTTACGATCAGTCGCGTGCTGCCACATTGAATTTCATCGCCTGCGGTCAACACTGTGGGCATGGTGACGCTCATTTGGTTGAGGGTTGTGCCGTTAGTGGATGCAAGGTCTTCCAGCCACCACTGATTATGATGGTAGGTTAATTGAGCATGGCGGGTGGATACTGCATCGTCAACAAGTGGAATATCGCAGCCGGGGTCGCGACCAAAGGTGATTTCAGGCTGACTAAAATTTTTTACGACGGGCGCGGCGTGCCCGTGATGGACAGCTAGGTTGATAGTTGGAACGCGACGGTTTGCAAGCGAAATTCCTTGTTTTCGTATTTCCCGCCATAACAGTAATAATGCCCAACCCAAAAAACCATACAAGGCAATTGCCAGGATAAGGCGCAAGGCAAATATGATTGTGCCGCTCATTTTCTCTTTAGTCTTGCTGTTGAGTGGTCTTTTAATAACGCAGTCGGTCTTTCGGTTGCCGCGTTTGGCAGGGGAACCGTATCTTTTTGATCGAGGCGCGGGGGAGGGGTGTCCTGCCCAAATATGAGCGCTACGCCTGCCAATGAAATCACATCGCCCGGATACAGCACCGTTTGACTGGCGCGTTGTCCATTTACAAAAGTTCCGCCGGTAGAGTTCAGGTCAAACACTACAAACCTGCCTTTAATTGCGCGTAACTGGGCATGGTTGCGCGAGACGCGCGGATCATCAATAATGAGTTGATTATCCAACCTGCGTCCAATATTAACAACAGGAAGTTTTAAAGGAAATACCTTTACCCCTTCTACTATTAAAAAGGCATTTTCGGGTAATTTACTGTAGTCCTCAAGTTTGCCAGTATCAAGGGGAGTTGCATTTGTCTCAGCCATAGATTCAATCCGATGCGACGCCACAATTTGGGCATCATTTAATGAAAGTTTTTCATCCGTTGCGATGGTAATTGTAGGGGATATTGTAATCCGAAACCCTGCTTCTTGTGCCACAGTGGTGACGGAATGCAATAAGATTGCAAGTAATTGTTGATCCTGCCATTTGGCGGATTCGTCAGGGTGCATGATCAAAGTGTAGACGTTTGGCGCGACCAGTGATCCATCATCCAAGGTGGTGGTATTGAGTTGGATCGCCGCTGCCAGTTTCTGAATGATTACATCTTCCACTTTCTTGCCAGGCAGGATGTTGAGCAAATCTACTTCAATGAGAGATTGCAATCGGGCTTCAAGTTCTTGCAGATTCATGATTGCTCAAGAAAATCATTAAAGGGTTTGGTTGCAATTTTTGCATTTTTTATCGTCAGCACGAATAACATATCCGCAATTTCGGCATGTATTGGGCTGCATTTTTCCGAGAGGCGCGCCGCAGGCTACACAGGCGGGTTCCCCAACAGGGTTCGCCGCGCCACAATAGTCACAGGTTAGTCGCTTTAAGCGGTCTGACAGTTCGGTGGAAACCCCAGCCGCCCGCGCAGATTGGGCGATCACCTGCCAGATTCGCTCGCTGATTTGCAGGTTTTCAATGTCTTGGGCAATATCATCCAGCCGACCCAACAGGTTGAAGGGGTTGCGTAAAGCCGTTAACGCGCTCATGCCCAAACTTGCCGCCACGCCCAGCCATGCCTGTTGACCCAACTCGACCATGACACCATCTTCCAATTTTTGAATGGTTACGGTGACTGCTGTTTGTCCGCCAGACTGCGCGCCGGGCTGTGTGCCGATTTGGATGACCATCTTGTCGCTTTGTCCAAGTGTTTGCGCGCGCAAATTGCCTTGATTGAACTCACCGAGCAAGGCTTGGGCAACATCTACCGGTTTGATTTTTCCGTGAAATATTTTTCGTTCCATGAATTAGATTATAATCGCCTTTGCGATTCTCCTTAAGAGTGACTTACGAAATGAAGCAAATCCGGTTTCACCCCATCATTTTGATCATGCTTTTGTCCCTAATTTCTGTGGGGACATTTTTTGCGTCCCCTTCAACTGCTGCGATGGCTCTGCAATTTACAGCAACACCAGCCGCTGATGCAGGCATGTATATTACTGTGATTACTGATGAGCCTCAAATTAACGTGCGAATGGGTCCAAGTTCCTCCGTTTATCCGGTTGTTGGAACATTACCAACCGGTTCAACTGTTCCTGCGCTGGGCAGATCAATGGGCGGTGATTGGATTCAGATTGAGTTTCCCGGGGCGCCCAATAATGCGGGCTGGGTCTATTCGCCGCTTGTGCAGGTTTCTCCAGGAACATTGCGGATCGTGGAGCCGCCACCTACGCCAGTTCCACCCGCAACCGCCACAATTGACCCGACACTTGCTGCACAATTTAACATTGTCCCGACCAATACACGCCTTCCAACTTTTACTCCGCCGCCTTCATTGGTTGCCCCATCCTATACCGAAGCGCCTGTTGCAAATTCCATAAATTCTGTTCCACTGGCAATGGTAATTATTATTCTTGCACTCTTGGGGAGCCTTGGCTTTCTGCTCTCGTTATTCCTGCGGCGATAATCACATGGTATTTATGCGTAAGGTTGTTTTTTTTATAATTATGCTTGGGGGCATGGCTCTGGCATTTTATTCACCTTTACAACCCTCGGCCTTGGCGCAACAACCTACAGGCTCTGTTCCAACCGTTACTGGCACTCCACAAGGAGTAATTGTTGCCTTGTATCTTGACCGTCCGCAAGAGGATGTTTACTCTGGTCCCAGTTCTTATTTATATCCGCGTATTGGGGTTTTGCTGGCTGGACAAGAGATGCCCGCGTATGGCATCTCTGAAGATGGAAATTGGGTACAGGTCTATTATCCTGGTGTTCCCGATTCTGTTGCTTGGGTATATGCGCCTTATGTAAAAATAGTGAAAACAGGTCAATTGCCTAAATTAGATACGCCCTCAACTCCAACCCCAGCCTCAACGCCAATAGTTGACATTAACCCGACTTTGGTTGCCGCGTTTGTTACACCGGTTATCTCCACTCGTTTACCGACTTTCACACCTCCCCCGCAATTGATTGTTGCGACATTTTCGGATGATGTCTCGGTTGCCAACCGTATTCCAATGGGACTGCTGATCTTTGGTTTTGGCTTTATTGGCGCATTTGGTACGCTTATTTCATTCCTGCGTGGAAGATAATTCCCCGACTTCATGTTCGTTTTTGGCGAACTATTAAGTGAACAGACAAAAAAATGACCGGATTAATCCGGTCATTTTTTTTATTAGTTATTACAAGAACAGGAACCGCCATCACTGCAACAACTGCCGCCTTCGCTACTGCCGCAATTGCAACCTTGTTCGCCATGTTCGTGGCTTTTTCCCTGGGCATTTGGGCTGTTGACGGCAAAACCCGCGCCATGTTGGGGATCATTTACGAAATCAATCGTTGCTTCGCGCAAATAGTCAATGGAGACATTGTCCACGACAACTTTTACGCCATTGGAGTCAAAGGTTGTGTCCACATCGCGGAAGTTATTATCAAGCGCCATGCCAAAATTCACGCCAGAACATCCGCAACCGCCGCCTGCGACATACACACGTAACGCATACCCTTCAAGTTTGCGCTGTTCGAGAATGTCTTTGACCGCCTGACTAGCTGCGGGAGTTAAAGTAAAAAGTTTTGTTTCAATTTCCTGGAGCATATTTTTTTCTCCTTATGTAAATACGTCTAATTTCGCCAAATCTTATCAGGTTTGGTAGGCTCTGTCAACTTTCGGCTAACACTTTGGGCTAAGAGACTGTTTAATAACTTCACCACGAAGTCACCAAGACACAAAGCCACAAAGTTTTTCTCTTCGAGGCTTTGAGACTTCGTGCCTTTGTGGTCAAATTCGTCGCGACCGACACTTGCGCTGCACTCCAGTGCAGTGAGAGTCTCTTAGCCGTCGTAGAGACCCTTCGCTACGCTCAGGGCGACATTTTTCATTTTGCCAACCTATTTTGAGAAAGCCGGAAAAACTGCGGACATGACACTTTGGCGCGGCTTTTACTTCTTCGTCTCTCCATTCCCTACGGTATAATTACGCCCATGCAAACTAACATTATCGGTGTTCGATTCACCAAAATAGGCAAAATCTATCACTTTGATTCATCCAGTCTGCCCGACATAAAACAGGGCGAACATGTCATCGTGGATACCGTACGCGGCAAGCATCTCGGCGAAGTTGTTCAGGTTCTGGAAGAGACTCCTCCCCAGCCAGAAGGTGGGTGGAAATCGGTGGAACGGCGCGCCAATCCGCGTGACCTTCTGCTCCAGCAATCCTGGCAAGCCAGACAAACCGAAGCCATGATCAACTGCCGTGCGCGCGCATCTGAACTTCGCCTCAAAGATGTGAAGATTGTCACTGCCGAATATAACTACGACGGCTCGCGCCTCGCCTTCCTCTTCAGCACCGAGAGCGAAGACAAGGCAGATCTCAAGTCTCTCAAAAAAGATATGAGCCAGTTGTACGCAACCACGCATGTTGAAATGCGCCAGATTGGACCGCGTGACGTTGCAAAATTTCTAGGTGGCATGGGCGCCTGCGGAATTGAAACCCGCTGCTGCTCAAAATTCCTGACCGACTTCTCGCCCATCTCGATCAAGATGGCAAAAGAACAGGGCATCTCGCTCACGCCTAACGAAATCACCGGCATGTGCGGACGCCTACGCTGTTGCCTGATCTACGAATACGAGCAATACGTCGAAGCGCGCAAAACTCTGCCCAAACGCAACAAGCGCGTGGTTACACCCAAAGGCGAAGGTAAAGTGATTGATGTAATCCCCATGAGCGATAAAGTGGTGGTGCTGATCGAAAGCGGCACAGACCGCCCGCAGCACATGACCTTCTCGCGCGAAGAAATTGAACCATGGGACGAACTCGAAGCCCTCAAGCGCAAATCTCAAGCGCCATGCGACCGTCACGAAGGCGGCGGCTGTACCTGCGGCAAAGCGAAACAAAAACAATAACCTACGGAACACGCAACACAAAATATAGAAAGCGTGTTGCGTGTTCCGTATAATAACCATGACAGACAACTGGACTTCCCCCAAAAACATTCTCGTTATTCTGGCTCATCCTGACGACCCTGAATTCTTCTGCGGCGCAACTCTTGCTCGTTGGGCGCGCGCGGGACATCAAATCACATACGTGCTTATGACTTGCGGAGATAAAGGTTACAACCCCGCCACTCATTTGGATATGACCCCCGAAAAATTATGTGGATTAAGACACATGGAACAAAACAATGCCGCAAAAATTATCGGAGCAAGCGCCGTTCACTTTCTCGACCTCGCAGATGGATACCTGATCCCAAGCCTTGATCTACGCCGCGACATTGTGCGCGAAATTCGCAGGTACAAGCCTGATATTCTCGTCACCTGCGACCCGCAAAATTTATTTGCCCAATATGGAATCAACCACCCCGATCACCGCGCCTGCGGACAAATTGTGCTTGACGCAGTTTTTCCAGCCGCCGGAAATTTGGTTTACTTCCCTGAACTACTCAAAGAAGGCTTCCAACCGCACATGCCAAAAGAAGTCTGGTGCTCGCTCACAAGCCAACCCAACACCACATTGGATGTGACCGACACTTGGGATACCAAACTCCAAGCCATTCTCGAACATAAAACACAAGTACCCGATGCTGATAAATTGATCGAACGTATGAAATCCCGCCGCACCGAAGACAGCACGGACGAAAACCCAAGATACGAAGAAAAATTTAGAGTTGTGAAATATGCTTGATTCGTGCAGCGTATTCCGTTTTACGAAATGCGCTGCACGCTATTTTTACAGGAGCCTTCCTCATGACCGATTTCCTCAACGAAGCAAAATCCCACTTTTCCTATACCCAAACCTTGCGCCGTGATTTTCATGCGCACCCCGAACTCGGCTTCCACGAAATCCGCACGGGCGGAATCGTGGCAAAGGAACTCGAAGCGCTTGGCATTGAGGTGACAAAGGGTGTTGGCAAGACAGGCGTGGTCGGATTGCTCGAAGGCGCAAAGCCTGGACCAACTCTGTTACTGCGTTTTGATATGGACGCATTGCCCATGACTGAAGAGACTGGTGCAGAATATGCTTCTCAGAATCAAGGGGTGATGCACGCCTGTGGACATGACGGTCACACGGCAATTGGTCTCACGGTTGCAAAAATATTGAACGCGCACAAAAACGAACTGGCAGGCACGATCAAATTTTGCTTTCAACCTTCAGAAGAAGGGTTCAACGGTGAAGAGATCGGCGGCGCAGAAATGATGCTGAAAGACGGTGTGCTTGAAAATCCCAAAGTGGATATGACCCTCTCAATGCATCTGTGGAATGAAAAGCCGCTCGGCTGGGTTCATGTCGCTAAAGGACCTGTCATGGCGGGCGCTGAAGAATTCAAAATAAAAATTATTGGGCGGGGCGGACACGGCGCAATTCCCGAAGCGGCGGTTGATCCTGTTGTTTGTGCGGCGCAAATTGTTTCGGCGGCGCAAACCATCGTCTCGCGCAATGTCTCTCCCACAGAAACCGCAGTCGTCAGTTTTACGATCATCAACGGCGGAACAGCCTTTAACATCATTCCCCAGGAAGTAACCATGCAAGGCACAATCCGCACCTTTGAGCCGCAGGTGAGGGGTAAAGTTGTCAAACGTTTTGAAGAGATCGTAAAAGGCGTGGCTTCTGCAATGGGGTGTCAGGCAGAGGTGAATGTCAAACAACTTACGCCAGCCTTGATCAACGCAGATGAGGTTACAGCCAAAGTGCAGGAATCTGCGCGCCGCACGCTCCGCGTGCCGCAGTTCACACATGACAACACGCCCTATCTAACAATGGGCGCGGAAGATATGGCATATATTCAATCAAAAGTGAATGGCTGTTATTTTTTCATCGGCTCAAATAACAAAGAACAGCATTTGGATTACGGTCATCATCACCCCAAATTTGATTTTGACGAACAAGCCTTGATCAATGGCGCGGCGCTCATGTCTGCCGCAGCATTGGATATTTTGAAATAAAATTTCAAAAACAGCATGAAACGAAAACAAAATATTGCGGTTGCAATTGTGTTGTCTGTGGCGGCAGGAGTTCTCACCCTGCAAAACGTTTTCGCGCCTGCGCCAGATACAATTACGCAAACTCCAACGGCGGCAACCGTCACGGAATTGCCCGAAGAGGCTGTCTCTGAAGCTTGCGGCTATGTTTGGGCACATCACACCGCGCCTGAGTTGACGCAAAAAATTGACTCCGCCATTCGCGTCCTTAATCCCGCCGCAAGTGCGCGCGCAGAATTATTTGGCGAAGATTGCGTCTATGCGGATGGGCATTCCACCTTTGGGGCGATGGAAACAGATTTCTACGTTCATTTGCCCGCTGACGATCTATCCAACGCAGAAGCCTTCGGAAGTTGGATGTCGCAAGTCATGCCAATCATCACCCAAACCCCGCGCGCAGAAATTCAAGGCAATTATGGGTTTGTCGAATTCTGGTTTGAGAAAAACGACGCCGAGCATCTGATTGTGCGTGTGCCGATTCAAAAATACATTGACGAGGCGCAGGGAAAAACCGGCGCGGAGTTATTCTATATGTTTAATGCCACGCCGTAAATTTTCGATTTGTTATTGATTATTTCCCCGCAACAATTCCACAACCTCGGACTTGAGTGTGGCGTTACAGGCCAATGCGTCGCCGGAAGTGTGTCCCTCTTCGCCAGCCCACGTGCCGAAAAATCCGCCTGCTTCACGCAGGATCACAGGGTAGGGGCCGTAATCCCAAATATCTAAAAATGGATCAATACACACTTCCGCCCTGCCGGTTGCCACAAGTAAATAACCGTAGGCGTCACCCCATGTCCGCAGTAAGGCTTTCTTCTTTGCAAACTGATCCACAAGGGTCGAGTCTTTTTCAGCGAGTCTTTGAAAATCAGAAGTGACCACGCACGCATGGGACATTTCGCTAACTTCAGAGACATGCGCCCGCCGTCCATTCCAGCAGCACCCCAAGCCGTCTGCCGCGCATAGCATTTCATCCAATGGCGGGTAATACGCTGCACCAACGCGGATGACACCCTCTATTTCCAATCCAATTAAAACACCATACAAAGGCACGCTGCGGATAAACGATTTGGTTCCGTCAATTGGATCTATCGTCCAACGAAATGGACTGGCGGCGCCATTGCTTGCCCCAAATTCCTCCCCTACAATTGCGTGACCTGGATACTCGCGCTCAATCTCGCTGCGGATAAAATTCTCTGCATCATGATCTGCGGCAGTGACTGGATCGTTATTTTCTTTTATGTTTACATGAACGCCAGTGTTGAAATGTTTAAGCGTAATTTTTCCCGCGCGATAGGCAAGAGATGTGGCAAAATCAAGGTAGGTTTGGAGGTTCATAGCAATGTATTCAACAACTCCTCTTCTTCTTTATCATTTTTTACTTTCCCATCCAGCCACGCATTGCGTAGTTCTAACAATATTTCCTTGTAACGCGGTCCTGTTGGAACGCCGCGATTTTTCAGATCATCGCCGTTGGTCTTTTGTTTAATGTGCCGCCAAGTTACAAGAAATTCCCTCAAAGCAGGTTTATTGGATATAAGCCAAAGCGCGTAAATTGCAATCAAAGGGATTTTTTCGAGGCGTTTTGTCCATGTGCTTGGTTTGGCATTTGCAAGTGAAGCCAGTTCATTTTTGAGTTGAAGCATGGCGCGGGAAGCCTCTGTCAACTTGGAATTAAAATCAAGCCGGCTGGATAGAAATTCGACAACATCCAATGGCGAATCTGCGAGCCACAGCAGGTAGTTCAGTAAAATTTTATTTTCCAAAATATCAAATTCTGCGGGCGGCGTGGAGTTGATCAAGCCAGAATATTGTTCGTTAAATTTCGGCAAGCGGGGAGTGAATACATCAAAGACGCCCAACTGATGCAACTGCGCCAACATTTGAGTGCATTTTTCTTCGGCAAAGACCAAATCCAATTCGTGGCGGATGCGTTCTCCGCTGAGGGAGGAAAGGAAAGGATGAACGCTTCGCGTGAAGGATGAAAGATGAAGATTGAAGGAGTAACGGGTTGCGTAGCGGACAGCGCGAAAGATTCGGGTGGGATCATCTTCAAATGAAAGCGGGTGCAGGACACGGATGATTTTCTTTTCGAGGTCAGCCTGTCCATTCAATGGGTCGAGGAGTTCGCCGAAGTGGTCGCCGTCCAAGCGGATCGCCATGGCGTTGATGGTGAAATCGCGGCGGCGAAGATCATCGTCAATGGTGGATGGTTTGACGGTGGGCAATGCGCCGGGGAAAGAGTAGGTTTCTTTGCGGGCGGTGATGAGATCTAGGGATGAAGGATGAATGATAAATGATGAAGGTAAATGCCAAACAGCGGTGCGGAATTTTGTATGCGGGGTGAGTTTGCCGCCATATTTTTTTACCAGAGCATCGCCGAGTTCAATTGCATCGCCTTCGACGATGACATCGAGATCGTTGATCGGTTCGCCCAGCAAAAGATCGCGCACAAACCCGCCGACGATGTAGCAGGGCATGTTCATGGCTGCGGCTTGGTCGGCAATGCGTGAGAGTAGATTCTGCTTCTCGGACGGGATCAGGTTTGGGTCACGCAGGAGGCGGGGTAAATCCTTTTGCATAAAATCAATTTTACCCTTATAATCCGCCGCATGTTGATGAACCCGAACCCGTCCCCTCGACTGTGTAAATCTACCCTGTCTGGCTAGGTTCGCTTTTGTGCGTTCAAACGGCTCCCAGACTTGGCGAGCCGTTTTTCTTTGTAACAGGTGTGTGATGGGAAAATTGACGATCGGTGATTTGACAAAACAAATGCACGAGTTGGTAAAATCCAAAGGTTGGTACGAGAAGGACAGCAAACGTCCGCAGACGCCGCGCAATTTGGCTGTGTCGCTCTCCATTGAAGCGGCTGAGATTTTGGAACATTTTCAATTTGGTGAAGAGATCAAGGATGTAGATGAACTCGGAAGCGAACTCGCGGATGTGGCTTTGTATCTTTTGCAACTTGCTTCGGTTTCGGGCATTGACCTTGAAGAAGCAGTGCTGAAGAAAATTGAAGTCAATAAAAAGAGAGAATGGGATGTTGAAAAATAGTCAAAGGTCGAAAGTCAAAAGTCTTGCGACCTTCAACCTTTGACCTTCGACAAGGTGAATTCATGAACATAACAGTATTTGGCGGCGCACAACCGAAGGATGGTACGGCGGCTTATGAAGAAGCCCGCGAACTTGGCAAACTTCTCGCCGAACGTGGACATGCTGTGCTGACTGGCGGATATATGGGTACGATGGAAGCGGTCTCGCGCGGCGCATCTGAGGCGGGCGGGCATGTGATTGGCGTGACTTGCGTTGATATTGAAGAGTGGCGTGGATCAAAGCCCAATCCCTGGGTTAAGGAAGAAAGACGCAAGAAATCGTTAATTGAAAGATTGCAGGCGTTGATCGAAGGCTGTGACGCGGCGATTGCCCTGCCCGGCGGCGCAGGTACGCTGACTGAAATTTCGTTGATGTGGAATTTGATGATTGTGGAATCTCTGCCCCCGAGGCCGCTGATACTGATCGGGAGCGGTTGGCAGTCCACTTTTGATCAGTTCTTCAAAGAGTTTTATACTTATATGCCCATACGTCAGCAAGAGTTGTTATTTTTTGCGAAAGACGTAAAAACTGCTGTGAAGATATTAGAGATTGGTAATTAGAGATTAGTAATTACTCCAATTACCAATTACAAATCACCAATTACCAATGGAGTCAAAATGGCTGAAGATAAATTAACAAAACGCGCTGATGATTTTTCTGAGTGGTACAACCAACTCGTATTGAAAGC
>JFJP01002639.1_pt1 | contig 13972 bp, 15 predicted proteins | sample 431651 | NCBI WGS metagenome assembly JFJP01 (sample SAMN02602958, study PRJNA72255) | Microbial mat metagenome, whole genome shotgun sequencing project. | biome: fresh water; feature: sink hole; material: water; isolation source: purple microbial (photo- and chemosynthetic) mats found in... | reverse complement strand
TGGGCTTCGCGCAGGGTATTTGAGCCTAAGGCCCCGTTGCCTGCGGGGCACACTTCCTTCGGTCGGATTCCGGGTCAAGCCCGGAATGACGAATTTTTTAATGAATCTGCTTCATAAATTTGTTCAGCATTTCACATTTAGTATTGGCTAAATATAATTCCCTCGAATTCGAGGGGTTTAGCCCTACGGTACTAAATGTCTCATTCACTCCCTCATTTACACCGCCACTTGTATTTGGCAGCCAGAACGTAACGGCGGCATTACGGCTCAAAACCCGACTTTGTGCTTTTAGCGGAAGGGAGAGCAGGCGCAAACTTGTTTTCAACCGCCGCCACAAACAGCACGGCTTGCTCGACAATTTCTGCCGCTTTCTCAGGTTCGATGTCTTCCCCGGTATAGTCTGCCAAAATTCTGACGTTCTCGGCCTTGTTGAGTGCTTTGCCAAGGTCATTCGGCAGCAACCCGGTCAGTACCAAGTGTTTGCCAAAGGCGGCAATGAGGCTGTTATGCTTTTTTGTCTCACCGGGATTGACGTGAGCACCTGACCACAACAAGGCGGCGTGCGATGCCTTGGCGATGAACTTGGCCGGGGTCACAGGCGTACTCCATCTCTGCGGATATTTTCAATAAGGGCTGGATTGTTGAAGGTTTCGGGGTGTTCCCATTCGCTTTCCCACAACGGCAATGCTTCAACACGAATGCCGGTTTCCAGCATAAGGGCGTAGGCGATATCAGCCATGATCATGGCTTCGTTCATGCGCCGACCGGGCAGGCCGCGCAGCAGGATTGCCACGTCGGTATCACTCTCGAATGTGGCGTCGCCTCGCGCTCTGCTGCCGAATACATAAGCACCTGCAACGTCATATTGACGTTCAACTTCGGCCAAAAATGAGCGAGCAACACGCTCGGTAGCCGGGTCAAGAATGTGAGCAAATGACATGCTTATATCCTAACATCAAATTCTGCTATATCAGCGAACCTTCAAACGGTGCTTATTTCAGCCTCCGTGTAAGCTGCCAACCTATCGCATAGCCGAGCGTGCCGCCTTGGCCAGAAAGCCGGAGCGTGATTCGCCATGCGTTTTGGCGTAGGTGTCAATCTTCGTCAGCAAGCGGCGCGGCAGGGTGATGTTGATCTTCTCGGAGCGCCCCTCAAAGCGAAGCACATCCACCTCAACCGCCGCCCACACACCATCGGCATAGTCTGGATTCGCCCGATGCTCGGCGATAGTTTTGGGTACCGGCACATCGCCGCCGTCTTCGACCATTCCTTCCAGGTGTAAATCAATGGCCTCCAGCACGCAATCCAGCGCCGCGTCCAAGGTGTCACCCGACGAGAAGCAGCCGGGCAGATCGGGAACCGTCACGCCGAAGCGGACGCCATCATCAGAATGCAACACTACGGGGAAACGCATGAACTTCTCCTATTTCCAACCCACCTGCTTCTTGATGCTATTCAGCGTACCGGCGGGTTGTGCGCGCTGTAGGAACTCGGCTCTGCCGGGCGATAGGCGTTGTTTCGCGCAGCAAAGCTGCGCTCCTACGCGTTCGCCGGAATGACGGAGTTGAGTCAATGAGCGCTTTTGTGGTTTCAAGGAATCCCTCATTGCCTTCAATGGTTATCGTGGTACAAAAAGTGCCGGACTGACGCCGAAGAACTTGCCAAATTTGCCCGCCAACGTCGCGCTGATTTTGCGCTTCCCGGACAGGATCGCAGAAAGGTTGCTCTGCGGCACGATGGTGCTCAAGTCCTCCTGGTTCAGGCCACGGGCTTCAATCAGGAAACGCAGTGAGTCCTTTGGAGCCGCCGCTTCAATGGCGTAGTGTTCGCGTTCATATTTGGAAACGACATCACCCAGCAGTTCCAGCAAACCAGAAAGCTCATGGTCTTCATCATCGCCAACCACCTCCAGCAGCGAGTTCATGAGGGCTACCATTTGGTCGTAACCCGCCTCGTCATGAATCGGACGGAGATGCACCATGGAATCGAACGCCACCCAGGAAGACTGGATGGCTCGAATATCGAAATCAGTTTGAGTTGATTGCATGTCTATCGCGCAGCAAGCTGCGCTCCTACGGGTTGTGCTGAGGGCTGGGGCATCATTCGGCTACTCCCTTCACAGCGCGGGCGCTTTTGCGGTTTACGATAAATTGCAATAGCGAATCGGTGCCCATGATCAGCAGCAGCGCACTGAGGAACAGGACCATGCCGGCAAAGCCGTGCAGGAAGCCCTGGCCGGCTTCGTCGCCAAAGTGGTAGGTGACGAGGGTCAGCACCATGACGCGGAAGACGTTGGCGGTAAAGGAGATCGGCACGATGAAAATGGCCAGGGCGACGTTGCGGAACAGCGAGTCGTGGCGGACGATGTTGAGGTAGAGCAGGCCCAGTGCTTCGAGCGTGAACAGGGTGTGCAGACCGGCGCAGGCATCGGCCACCAGCAACTTGTATTGGCCGATCTGCAGGATGACGCCGGTGCGGGCGATCGGGTAACCGACCCAGAAGAGAACGTGCTCGGCAACGTAGGAGACGGCCATCTTCATCGGCATGGTCACGGCATCGACAATCGCGCCGGGCAGCGGGATCATGAAGAGCATGAAGAAGAGGGCAAACCACTGCGCCTTGAGCGCCGCCGTGCCGCGCGTGAGCAGGAGGATGGCGGTGAGCAGCCAGATCACCGAGCCGATCTCGAAGAGCAGGATGTCCTGCGAGCGGCCGATGGCGTAGAGCAGCAGGCCGAAGATGAAGATCGGCCAGCCCCAGGCGGTGGTGGATTTGCCCTCACTGGCCTGCCACATCGCCGGCCAGTTGCGCCAGGCCAGCCAGCAGGCGACGGAAAGGACGATGGGGCCATGTGCCTGCTCGTCGGTGCTCCAGATGCCGCGGAAGAGATCCATCAGGCTGGGCACGTAAAGGACGATCAATCCTGCGATAATCGGCATCCACACGAGCCATTGCGCGGGGTTTTGCCGCGAAGTGGAATTCATTGGAGTTTCCGAAGCCATGCTGGATCTATCCTCTTCCCAACTGCGCTACCTGCGACTTGCCGCCCTGCTGGCACTGTTGGTGCTGGTGCCGGGCCTGTTCGTGGGCGGCGCGCAGCCTGGGGCCGTAGGCCTGTTTCCGGTGCCGTGGGATAAGGTCGCCCATCTGGCGTTGTTTGCCGTGCTGGCCGGCTTGATCGGCATCTCCGGCAGTCTGCTGATCCGCCCGGGGCGTAATTTGCTGCTGTTGGCCTTTTTTGGTGCTGTGCTGATCGGTGTGGCTGATGAGTGGCATCAGGCCTACCTGCCCGGCCGTTTTGCGGGCTGGGATGATTTTGGTTTTGATGTGGCCGGCGCCCTGCTTGGCGCGTGGCTGCTGGCCCGGATGGGGTTGGTACGGCACTGACAGGTTGACCGGGGTTTTGTAGGAGCCCAGTTTTACTGGGCGATTGGGGGGGTTGATGGGGTTTATCGCGCAGAAATCTGCGCTCCTACGATGACGTTGGGAGTGGCACGACGATTCGGCAGGTTGTTGTCTGGGCGCAGTCAATTACAGCAACTCCTGATGGTTGTTCTTTAGCCAGTCCTCAAACTGTTTCTTTAGGGAACGGCTGATTTATTCGTCACCCCGGCGAAGGCCGGGGTCCAGTTCGTTGATTCTTCTGGCTCTGCACTTCCTTCGGGCGGATTCCGGCACCCCAAGGGTACTTCCTTCGGGGCGCTTTCGCCGGAATGACGGATTTGGAATACTCCAGCCTTTGCTGGTTCGAATGAGCCGTCATATAAACCGATTGCACGTTGTCGGCGAAATTCTTCAAGCGTCATGCAACTGCCCCGCTAGCGGAATCATTGGACCGGTCATTACCGTTTGGATAAAACGGTCACCTTTGGTTTGACGTTCATCGAATTCTTCTCTGGTGTAGAGGCGAACGCTGATTTCCCGTCCGGATTTTTCTTCCAGGGGCTGGATCAGCGTGATGATCTTTTCCAGCGACAGTTCGCCAACTACCAGCAGGTCCACGTCGCTTCGTGCGTGGTTGCTACCCTTGGCGAAGGAACCATAAATGGCAGCATATTTGATGTTGTCTGCGAACGGAACCAACACCTCTTTGATGAGGCCCGGCAAGCCGCACGTTTTGGTGATGATCGACTGTAACTCGCCAAAGATCGGGTGCTGCGTGTTTGCCTGATAGGTCACGCGATTGCCATCATTGGTGCGCAAAACCAGGTCCGCTTTGTGAAGCTGGCTTAACTCTGCCTGGAGTTGTCCCGGGCTGATGCCGGTTGTGCGCGAGATTTCCCGCAGGTAAAAACTTGTTTCAGGTTGCTCGAAGAGAAGAACGAGCACTGCCTGACGGGTCTTTCCGAAAAGCGTGTTGGCCGAAGCATCCATGGTGTTCTTTAAACAGGAACGATCGTTCTTTATTTTAGAACAATTATGGGGCGCTGTGGCATTTACTCTCTCAATCACACCGCCAATTACTCCGCCATTCACACCGCCACCCTCGGGGCTACCCTATGCACACATCTTCCCGTCACCCCGGCGAAGGCCGGGGTCCAGTTTGTGCCCCAAAAACCTGGCTCTGCATTCCCGTTGGTCAGATTCCGGCACCCCAAGAGTACTTCCTCAGGACGGCTTCGCCTTACCTTCGGGGCGCTTTCGCCGGAATGACGATCAAATGGGGTTGTGAGCATACGTTAGCCTTCGGGGCGTCACCCCGGCGAAGGCCGGGGTCCAGGAGGTAAATCCACGCCAGCACTGGATACCGGCTTTCGCCGGTATGACGGAAGTTTCATACTTCATAGGGCGGAAGCAATAGTTGTGCATGCGCACGGCTAACATCAGGCGTCGTTGAGCACCGAGCCAACGAGTTGCGTGCCGGCTTGTTGCAAGTTGCTGGTCAGTGCGGCCATGTCCGGGAGTGAGCTCTGGTTCTTGCGCGCCAGCATGATGGCGGCGCCGGCGCGCATAGTCGCTGGCAGCGGGGGTGTCGATGATCACCACATCAAAATCATGGCTCAGTGAATACAGGGTTTCGATAAAGGCCGGGCGGCCGAGCAGTTCCTGCGGGTTGGGCGGTATGGCCCCGGCTGGCAACACGGAGAGGCCGAGCAGGGAAGGGATGCGAACAACGGCTTCGGCATTGGCGCGGCCGGCGAGCAGGCCGGAGAGCCCGGTGCTGTTGCCGAGTTTGAAGAGTTCGTGCTGGCGTGGGTTGCGCAGGTCGGCATCGATGAGCAAGGTGCGTTCGCCGAGTTGCGAGAAGACGATGGCCAGGTTGGCGGCGATGAAGCTGCGCCCTTCGCCGGCGCCGGGGCTGAGGATGGCCAGTCGCTTGTGATCGGTTTCGACGTCAAACCAGCGCAGCATGAGCTGGCTGCGCAACGCGCGCAATTGCTCGACGACCGGGCTGAACGGCTTGTAGGCGGCCACCAGTTCATGGCTCAGGCTGTTGTCGCCAGCGGGCAGGTAAGGGTAGTCGAACTGGCTGGCGAGGGCAAAGCGGATGTCATCTTGAGTCAGCAGGCCGAGTTCGATGGCGGCGTCGCCAAAGCGTTTGCCCTGGGTCTTTTGCAGACGCAGGATACGCTCGGCGTTTTCGGCGCTCAGGCGCCCGCTATCGATGAGGATGGCGCCAATCGAGCGGCTGCTGGTCGTGGCCTTGGCGGTGGCAGTGGCCGAAGCCTTGGCGGCGGCCGGGATGTTGAGCGTGGGTTCCATCAGGTTCATGGTCAGGTTCCGGCAAATGTTCAGGAGGCTGCTGCCGCGGGTTGCGGCACTTTTCGGCGCGAGAAAAGGCGGCGCAGACTGTTGCGCAGGCCCGATGGCGAACGGGTCGAACTGATCACGGCCAGTACCGGCAGGTCGATCGCTTCGACCAGATCTTCTGCCGAGCGCACGCGGCGGTTGCCGAGTTCGAGCATCAGCGCGGCACCGACGCCGAGCAGGGTGCCGAGGAAGATCGAAACGAGCAGGTTGAGCAGGATCTTTGGCTTGGACGGTTCAGCAGGCTCGTCTGCCGGGCTGAGAATGGCCGCGTTGGTTTGCACCGAGAGGCTCTCCAGACGGGTCAGCGATGAGCGCTGGCTGGCCCCTTCAAAGGCGCGCTGGGCCGTTTCGACATCGCGCTTGAGCACACTGCTTTCATCACGTTGCTTGTTGAGGTCGAGCACGCGGGCCTTTTGCGTTTCAATGGCCTGGAGCAGTTCTTTCTCCTTTTGCTTGCCGACCGTGTAGGACGTGCCGAGGCTGCTCGAGATCTTCTGGGTTTCGCTGGCCAGCTTGGTCTTGAGTGAGGCCAGTTCGGATTCGGAGCGCTGTGTTTGCGGGTGATTTTTACCGAGGTTGATGTTGCTTTCCTGCAGCTTGGCTTCGAGTCGGGCGACATCGGATTTCAGGCTGTTGATCAGCGGGTTCTGCATCACCTCCGAGAGTGTTTCAGAGCCACCGGCGGACTTGTTCTTGCTGTGGCTGTCGGAGGTTTGCCCCTGCACGATGGTCAGTTGCGTGGACAGTTCGTTGAGCTTGGCTGTTTCGAAATCCAGACGCTCATCTGCGGCCACGATGCCGGTTTTTTGCTGATAGCTGGAGAGGGCCTGCTGGGCGGCTTCCAGCTTGTCGCGCAGTTGTTTGGTCTGGCCTTCGAACCAGGCGGCGTTCTGGCGCGCCGGCGCGACCTTGAGATCAAGGCTGACGTCGATGTAGGCCTGGGCAAAGGCATTGGCGACAGCGGCAGCAAAACCCGGGTCGGTACCCGTGTAGCTGATGTTGATGAAGTTGCTTTCGCGCGAGGGTTTGACGTCGAGCTTTTTCTGCAGCAGTGTGGCCAGCCAGACGGTGATGCTGCCCTTGCCTTCGGTCGCTTCCTGCCACTGTTCCTTGATCACCGGGCTTTCGTCCATGCGCAGCAGTTTGACGACGCGCTGGGCGACGCGGTCGCTGTTGATGATGTCGACCTGGGTGGCCATGTAGCCGGGGGCGATCATGCCCGGCAGGACCATGCCGGCGATCGGGTCGGGTGACTTGACGTCGATCACGACGGCGGTGCTGGCCGTGTATTGCTTGGGCAGGATCAGGCTGACAACCAGGGTGGTCAATACGGTGGCCAGAAAGATGTAGAGCGCGACTTTGGCGCGCGCCCGCAGGATGAGCAGAAATTGTTGGAGTGTCATGGTAGCCGGCCTGCCTTAAAAGATGCTTTCGCGTACGTAGATGACGTCGTTGGGTTGCACCAGGTCGGTCATTTCCGGTGAGAGGCTTTCGACCACGCCGGCTGCGTTCTTGCGGTGCAGGCGCAAGCGGTATTCACTGCCGCGTGCCGTCGGGCCGCCGCCCTGGGCCAGGGCCTGCATGATGGTCATGCCGCGCTCGATGCGGAAGACACCGGAGCGCTGCGCTTCGCCGTAGATGTAGTAGACCGGGGCGCGATGCACGTAGATGGTGTCGCCGCCGGAGAGAATGATGTCGTCCCCGGGTTTGTCGCCAAGGTATATCGAGGGGATGTCGATCGACTTGCGGAAAGGCTTGCCGTTGCGCACGCCGGTCACGATCACCACGTCGTCGCCGCTCGCCGTGGCGCCACCGGCCGCTGCCAGCATGTCGCTGACGCGGGTGTTGAAGGTTTCGAGCGGGAAGCGTCCGGGCCGGTTGACTTGCCCGAGAACGCCGACCTGGTTGCCGCGCACCTGCATCAGAACGATGTTGACCTGCGGTTGTTGCACGAAACCGCCGTCCTTGAGCGCGCTGGCGATTTTCTTTTCCGCCGCGGCAATGGAGAGGCCGCCGAGTTCGATGGCGCCAATCAGCGGGTAGGTGATCGAGCCGTTTTCCGAGACGCGGGTTTCAATCGTCAGGTCCGGGTTCTGGAACACCTGGACGCGAATGGAGTCGCCGGCACCAAGCGGGTAATCGAGCTGCTGCGCGGCCTTGTCCTGAGCCATGGCGCTTGTTGCCAGGAGGGTGGCAATGAGAAGGAAAAAATTCAGCAGACGTTTGAACATGTGGTACTCCGTAGTTAACTAGTAGTCAGTCATGCTGGAACGCATTGATAAGCCGTCATTCCGGCGAAAGCCGGAATGACGAGGTTCTGTATCGATCTGTTTCAACATAACTGTCTACTATTTATTCTGACTTCCCTAAGGAAACGCTGATTTATTCGTCACCCCGGCGAAAGCCGGGGTCCAGTTCGTTGATTTTTCTGGATTCCGGCACCCCAAGAGTACTTCCTTCGGGGCGCTTTCGCCGGAATGACGGATTTGGATACTTCAGCCTTTCCTAAAAGCGCTTATTTCAAACCGGCAACACCCTTTTCGATGTTGGAGGCGGCCTTCTTTTGTTCGACTGCGGGTGCCTTGTCCGGTGCGGGTACCGGTGCGCCTTCGGCAAACTCGCCCTGATAGGTAATTTTTGCCTTGGCCTTGAGTTGCTTCAGCTCACGCTCGGCGGCTTCGCCGGCGCGCTGGTTGCCGAGAAATTGCTGTACCCGTGGCAGTGCGACGGCTTCGGGGACCGGTGAGGCCTGCGAGCTGACGAGGCGCATGACGGTGACACTCGGGGCCTTTTCCAGCACCAGACCCTGGCCGTCCTTGAGGGTGTGCAATTTGGGCAGGATATCGAGAGGGATCTGTTCGGCCGGTCGCGTGGCGCTGCCCGTCATGAATTTGATGTCCTTGGCCTTGAGCCAGTTGGCGATGTCTTCCATCGACTTGCCGGCGGCAATCATGTCGCGCAGGTTACCCGCTATGTTAGCGGCGGCCGGCAGGACAATTTCCTGGATGGTGTAGATGCGGCGCTCGGCGAAGAGTTGCGGGTGCTCGGCGATGTATTTTTTGGCTTCTTCCGGTGTCGGCTTGGCTTGTGCGGCGGCGATCTGCTCGAGAAAGGCGCGCGCGAGAATATCGCGGCGTGCCGCTTCAAGCGCCATGAGGACGTCGGGCGAGCGGTCGAGCTTCTTGTCGACGGCCTGCTCGACGGCGAGCTGCTGGTCGATCAGCTTGTTGAGGATCTCGCGGCGTACGCGTGGCGCCTGCTCCGGGGGAATTGCGGCGGCGTTGCTGCGGCCCAGTACGAAATTGATCTGGTGCACCGAAATCTCTTCGGAATTGACCTTGGCAGCAACCTGGCTGGCTGGCTTTTTTCCGTCTTTGCTGCCACAGGCGGAAAGACCAATCAGCAGTGCAGCAGCAAGGGCAGTCAGAATGAATCGGGTGCTGAGTAGGGTGCGCATGAACGTAATCATTCTCTCAGTTGAGCCGGATCAGGATGTCCGGCAGCAAGGCAATTCGGTTAAGGAAACGCTAATTTATTCGCTTCCGTCGTTCCCGCGTAGGCGGGAACCCAGTTGAACCACCATTCTGGATCCCCGCCTGCGCGGGGATGACGAATACTTCAGCACCTCCTTGGTGTGCAAGCCTAGTATGGGTATCACGACCCCTTGTTTTCAGGCAATTGGCATTCTATCCCGTTTAAAAAAAAAGAGCGAGGTCGATGCCTCGCTCCTGAGTATGCCGTAATTCAGTCTGCAGAGGATAGTCATCTTGTACGATAAATGGAATAGCTCTTTTGTACTACGCCCTTCGTCATAGACCTGGGGAAAGGCTAAATTATTCGCTTCCGTCGTTCCCGCGCAGGCGGGAACCCAGTTACGTCAACATTCTGGATCCCCGCCTTCGCGGGGATGACGCCCGGGCAACGGGGCCTTGGGCTTAAGTCCACCTGGGTGACGAATATATGCATGACGAAGGGCGTCTGGGAGAAAACGCCGTCAAAAACTGAACTGGGCACTGATCAGGGCGGTAAGGTCCTTGAAGTCGTTATCCGGCTGGTTGGAACTGCGACTGCTGTTCGTCAGCGAGGCGGAGAAGGCGGCGGACGTCATCGGTTGCCAGTCGACTGCAATCAGGCCGCTGCGCTCAATGTCACGGCGATCGCTGAGTGGGCTGGCGATGATGGCGCCAAGGTAGTTGCGTTGGCTGTAGTCGTAACGCATGCGCAATGCGGTCTTGGCGCTGATTTGCCAGACGGGGCTGAAAAAGTAGCGGTCGCTGACGGCATAACTGCTGCTGGAACTCTCGTAGCTCGACAGATCGCGCGTCCAGCCGCCGCTGATACGGGTCTTGCCTGTAACTTCCCAGTTGAGATTGAGTGCCCCGTTGATGCCGCTGAAATCGCGTTGCGAGTAATTGGCTTTTTTGTGCTCCAGCCGGCCGAGGCGTGCGTCAAGACTGGTTTTGCCGGTGATCGGCCAGAACAGGTTCACCTGGTTTTCAGTTTGATCGAATTTGTTGTCGAGCAGGGTGGGGAAGGGTATCGGTTGTGAGCGTTTGTCATAGGTGCCGCGCCCGGTGCGATTGAGGAAACCCAGTCTGGCGCCTGAAGTAAACACATAACGGCCCCCGGCTTCGCTGGAGGTGATGGTGCTGTCCGCTTCCTGAATGAATAACGCGCTGTTCTTGCGGATGCTTTCAAAAACGCCACCGAGCAGGTGCCAGCCGGCGCCGAGATCAAGGTCGGCATCGAAGCGCCGGTTTTCGTCGGTACGCTGGTTCCTGGTATTGAAGTTCCGGTAGTCGGTAAAGCTGTTCAGCGATTCCTGGTGGTTAGCGGTGAAGTTGCCTTTCAAGTAGGGGGTGAGGCTCCAGCGCCAGGCCGCGGTGTAGTTGCGGGCGGTGAAGTTGAGGTAATCGAAGTTCCGGTAATCATATTTGACGAGGTTCAGGTCAAGTTCGAAGCGTTGCAGCGAGTAGGGCTTGTTGACCTTGAAGCCAAGGGTGCTGGCGGTGATGGTTTCCGCTGCGCTGGACTTGCCGATCTGGGCCTGGGTGTTGGCCGAGGAGGGGAGGCGGAACAGGTTGTTGTCGTGCATTACCGTCGTGCCGAAATTGATGTTCCAGGTGTCCAGATTGTCGGCACGCGCTGCGGCTGTGCCGAGCAGCCCCGGCAGTGCGAACGCAATACATGCGGCAAGACGCGGGAGCAAGCCGATGCAGCGTTTATGAATTATCACAGGCATTCAGACCAATGTGCCGATGATCGTGGGTAGCATGCGGACCGTGGCTTCGCGCAGGCGAACCGTATTCAGTTGCAAGAGCAGGAGCAGAAGCTTGTTGCCCAGCCGTGGGTGGTCGACGAGTATTTCGTTCAGGGCGGTCTGCGTGAACACGGCAAAATCGGTTGGTTCCGCCGTTTCGCAGGTAGCAGAGCGTTTCTGGCCGTCAATCAAGGACATTTCGCCGAGGAATTCACCCGGACGAACCCGCGCGATGATTTTGTATTCGTCGTCTTTCCAGTGCTTGATGACATTGACCGAGCCGGTCAGGACAATCAGCAGATAGTCTCCGCTTTCGCCCTCCTGCAGTATGGTGGTATTGCTGGGAGCACCATAGCAGGCCATGTACTGGCACCATACTTCGCATTCCTCGCGGGAAAAATTCTCGAACAGCGACGGTTTGCTGAAGAGTCCATTGATGTCATCGGCAAAGTCGGAGGCGCTGCCGAGATGCTCAAGAGTGGCGAAATGTTCAGTGGTTAGCATGGCTGTCTGGCCTAGTAGGCGGATTTATCCTTGAAAACGATGAGGATGGTCTTGAGAATGATTTGCAGGTCAAGGACCAGCGACCAGTTGCGCAGATAGTCGAGGTCGTGGTCAATGCGCCCTTGCATTTTTTCGAGTGTTTCGGTTTCTCCTCGATAACCATTGACCTGGGCCCAGCCGGTGATGCCGGGCTTGACCTTGTGGCGGATCATGTAACCCTTGATCAGCTTGCGGTAAAGCTCATTGTGGGCCACGGCGTGCGGGCGCGGCCCGACAATGCTCATGCGCCCTTGCAAGACATTGAAGAACTGCGGCAGTTCATCAAGGGATGTCTTTCTCAGGAAGTGCCCGAGCGGCGTGATGCGGCTATCGTTCTTCTGTGCCTGCCTGATGGTGTTCCCGTCCTCGCAGACGGTCATGGAGCGGAATTTATAAATCAGTATCTCTTTGCCATCGAGTCCGTAGCGGCGTTGCTTGAAGAGGATCGGTCCGGGGGAGGTCAGTTTTATGGCGATGGCGACAGACAGCAGGATTGGCGAGATCAGGATCAGGATCAGCAGCGAGAGAACAAAGTCGCTGCCGCGCTTGATGATGCCATTGATGCCGTCAAAGGGGGTATCGCAGACCGAGATGACGGGTATCCCGCAGATGGACCCGGTGCGCCCCTGGATAAGGTCGGTAACGAACATGTCCGGTACGAAATAGATTGAGGCTGTCGTATCCTTGAGTTCATCAAGTACCTGCAGTATGCGTGGCTGGGAGGCCATGGGTAGCGAGAGGTAGATGAACTGGACATAATTTTTCTTGACGTAGTCTGGCAGATCGGTCAGTTTTCCGAGCAAGGGAAAGCTTTCGAGGTCATCCAGACGAGACGGGGCACGGTCGTCAAAGATGCCTTTCAAATCGATACGCAAATAAGGGTTATCGGCAATCCGGTGGGCCAGTAGTGTGCCTTGTTCGTTCATCCCGACAATGATGGCGCGATGCTGCGGCCCCTGCAGCGTTTTGATGAAGGGCGCCAGCGCACGCAGGGCCAGGTGGGACCCGAGTTGCGATAGCGGCGCAACCCACAGCCAGGTGATCAGGACTTCGCTGGAAAACTCCCGAATGTAGCGGGTGGCAAATCCGACGAAGAGAAGCATTCCGCCGACCCACAGCCAGTTGACCGCGATTTCCAGAATGAGGCGCCAGATCGAGCAGTGAAGGCGGGAGGCGCCGGGAAAGGTGAGCGCGAACAGCAACACCGAGAGCAGCAGGTAAGGCGGCAGAAGCAGGCCTTCGATTTGAATGGTGATCAGCCAGAGGGAGATGCAGAGAGCCCCGGGATCGAGCAGCATTTCGATTCCGCCAATCAGGCTGTCCCGGTCAATCGGGCTGTTCTTGCGGTGCATCGAGGAGAGTGTATTGGCGGGGTGCACGGTTCAGGCCCTGACGTTCTGTTCGGTTTTTTCAAATTTCGAGACCGCTTGCGTGCGATTGTATGCCCCCAGTTTCTTGAAAATCCGCTGCAGGTGGTTTTTTACCGTGAACGCGCTGATATCGAGGAGCTGGGCAATCTCGGCATTGGTTTTTCCCTGCCGGACCCGCTTCATGATTTCAATTTCCCGCGGACTCAGTATTTCATCGACAGTAGTGAAGGATGCGTTGAACAATGGTTTTTGTGTGTCCTGAAGCGGCAGGACGGCAACTTGCCGCAGGGCCGTGTCGAGATAGGGGAGCAAATTCTGCATGGCCTCGCGCGACAGGTTGTCGTGCTCGACCCTTGTACTGAACATGACATACAGGCAGTCATGGCTGCCGCGTTCATCGCTGACCCCGTGAATGAGCGTCGAGTTCATGTTTTTCAGGGCGCCACCCAGTGCATTCTTGATGACCCTGTCTTCCAGGGTATATCCTGTGCTGCCGGAAGCCATACTGAACGACTTCTTGCCGATGTCGACCCAGTGGTAGAACATTTCGCGCAGAAACGGGTGAAGAAGATCGGCATTGTTTTGTTCGGTACGAGCCCCGGAGAGGTTTGAAACGATGTCGTGCCTGATCAGTCCGAGACGGAAGTCACCCCACGCGGCAAGCATTATTTCGTGCGGCAGGAAGTGCTGTATGTCGCCTTGCAGCCATTGCAGAAGATCATAGTGCCGGCGAATGTCGATAGCATCCTGCACGACCTTGAAATAGCGCCCCAGTTCAGCGCTTGGCAATGATGACGGGAATTTCATGTTCGAGGCAGATGAAAATCTTTAATTCCTGAGTGGATCATTCTCGTCCGGGTTGCTCATTCGGATTGAGCCATGTTTAGAAGCATCACTATGGTTATACAGGAGAATCCTTGACTTTGAATCCAGTCAGGCAGTGCTCAGAACTGCCAACTAGTATTAAAACCCACAAATTACGGAACATGTATTATGCTGTTGCATATCCACCTAAAGACGAGGAGTTGGCCATGCGACAGACCGAATT
>JFJP01039271.1_pt1 | contig 13973 bp, 9 predicted proteins | sample 431651 | NCBI WGS metagenome assembly JFJP01 (sample SAMN02602958, study PRJNA72255) | Microbial mat metagenome, whole genome shotgun sequencing project. | biome: fresh water; feature: sink hole; material: water; isolation source: purple microbial (photo- and chemosynthetic) mats found in... | reverse complement strand
CAGACGAGGATAATATTATTCCTGTGTTGGATGATGAATGGTTCGAAGACGATATTGTGGCACGTTTCCGTGTGTTCCTAAAAGCCAGTTTTGGAGAAAAGAATTTTGCTAAAAACCTTGCCTTTGTAGAAGATTGTTTGGGTAAGGATGTCCGTAAATACTTCACCAAGGATTTTTACAAAGACCATGTGCAGCGGTATAAGAAACGCCCTATTTATTGGATGTTTTCTTCACCCAAAGGTTATTTCAATGTGTTGGTGTATCTACACCGTTACACGCCCGATACCATCAACCGCATACTGAATTCGTACCTGAAAGAGTTTATAGAAAAACTGACCCAACACCGCAAACAACAGGAACATATTGTGGTAGTCGGTTCAGCCACCGAACAGAACAAAGCACAAAAAGAAATTGATAAAATTGACTTGATGTTGGCTGATTGTCGCCAATACGAAATTGATATTCTGTATCCAATGGCTACCGAACGTATCGCCTTGGATTTGGATGATGGTGTGTTGGTCAACTACAATAAGTTGGGTAATGCCGTTGCAGCCGTGGCAGGATTGAACGATAAGGTAACGAAGAAAAAAGTACGGGAATTTGATTGGATAAAAGCCCCCTACCCCCCGAAGGGGGAATAAGAGAAAGAACGCCTTGCCGCTAAAAGAGGGAACTTGATTAGTATTGATTAATTAAAAATAATTTGTATATTTGTCCCAAATTATTACTGTATTTGGGACAAGAAAACAAATAATATATGAATTTTACCATTGAATATCAGATTGTTGATAAAGTAAAGAAAGCCAAGAGGGGTTCGCTCTTTTTTGGTGATAGTTTTTTATCAAAAGAGAATTCGGAAGGAGTTCGCAAGGCATTGCAACGTTTGGTAAAAAAAGGTGAGTTGATACGGGTTGCCACTGGTATTTATGCACGTCCCGAAATTGACCCTGTAATTGGTGCTGTAACTCCTGGTATCGAAGCCATAGCTACTGCCATTGCCAAAAGAGACAAAGCACGAATAGTTCCCACAGGCGTTTATGCACTTAACCGTCTGGGATTGAGCACACAAGTTCCGTTAAATGTGGTTTACTTAACCGATGGAACTTCCCGTAAAGTGAAAATTGGCAAAAGAACGATTACTTTCAAACATGCAAGTCCCAAAAATGTGTCGACCATTGGCGAAATAAGTACATTGGCTATTCAGGCGCTACGAACCATTGGTAAAGAGAATGTTACCGTTGATGAAATAGAAAAAATTCAACAACTATTGAAAAACGAAAAACCAACGCATTTGCAATATGATTATCGTTTGGCACCCGAATGGATACGAAAAATAATGCAACCCAGCTTAAACCAATAATATGAGCAGTACTCAGGAATGGTTGAAATTAACCGACAGAACAAAGCGAAATATATTTGAAGAAACCGCTGCAGCAATTGGTTTGCCCAATGCGGCAGCTGTTGAAAAAGATTGGTGGGTAGTTCGTACACTCGAACTTGTATTCAAATCGTCCATTGCCGAACATACTGTGTTTAAAGGCGGTACTTCGCTCAGTAAAGCATGGGGATTAATAGATAGGTTTAGTGAAGACATTGATTTGGCATTGGACAGGTCGTTTTTGGGATTTACTCAAACCGATATGGAAATGAACAATTCGCAGGTCAGTAAATTACGCAGGAAATCGCAAAAATTTGTAACAGAAACATATTTGCCTGAAATGCAGCAATTGTTTGTCGAAGCAGGTTTTGACGATGTAACTTTAAAGTTGGGTGAAATTAAAAACGATGATACTGACCCTATTACCATTGAGGTTTACTATACATCTGTTACCGATCCAATTGAATACATACAGCCACGTGTATTAATAGAGTTAGGTAGTCGCTCATTGATAGAACCTTGTACAGATAGGAACTTTAAATCACTGGTTGCTGAGCAGTTTGAAGGAAGAGCGTTTGCCGATGAGAAAATTACAATTTCCACAGTAAATCCCGAAAGAACATTTTTGGAAAAGATATTTTTATTGCACGAACGGTTTCAAATCGTCAAAGGTGGTGCTAAAGTGGAACGTAGAAGCAGACATCTATACGATTTAGAAAAATTGATGGATACGGAATATGCACAAAAAGCTCTCAATGATAAAGCACTTTATGATACCATTGTGGAACACCGCAGAAAATTAACCCCAGAACGAGGAGTGGATTACGCCAATCACATACCATCCAAAGTTAGTATTATTCCACCCGAAATTATCAGAGCTGAATGGGAAAAAGATTATAAAGATATGCAGGAAAGTATGTTCTACCTACCATCGCTTCCTTATGATGAACTATTGAATAGAATGACTGAATTGAATTTGAGGATAAATAAACTGTAGACAAAAAGTATGAGCAAGATAAAAGATAGTTTAATCAGTTTATTTGAACAAAATCGTATCATTTTGTGGTATGATGAAGATCAGAGTTTTACACCCGAATTTGATACACTTGAAATAGAGGGTATTGAAAAAATCGTTGTGGAAAATAACGAATTTGCTACTAAATATACGATGTATATTCAGAAACCAAGTTCTAAATTTCTGCTTTACTTACCTTACTCACGACCCGAAAATGAGGACAATTGGTTGTTAGATATTGAACTGTCTAATTACGTTTTTCATACCGATCAGGAAGCAATGACCTTACAGGAAATTGACCTTCCTATTCATTTCAGAACTTGGATTAAACAACATCTTGATTTTTTCAAAAACAAGGAACGGGTGCAGAAATTTAATCAACTGAAGGAGAAAACGGATGATGAAAAGTTACTGACATTCAAACTAATTCAAACCATACTTGGTGCTTCAACCGCTGTTATTGACGAATTACTAAAAGCATACACTACTCATTTTGTCAATGACAAATCGGATGATATTGATAAAGAACTGGATAAGTTTGGTTTGTTTGAACCATTTTGGAAGGAAGTGGCTACCGAATACAACTATCAAACTTCCAATTTTGGTATTTATGATTTTCTGTTGGAAGTGTTCCAAAAGAGTTTTCTACCATTGTCGGGCAAAGTAAAGGTAAATCATAATGCCGAAGTGCTTTTATCGAATTGGAAAGATTTACGATCCTTCGAAACCACTTTCAAAGAGTTATCAAAAAAAATAGAATCTGACCTGAATATCGTTGACCTGATAAAAAAACTTTCAATGGAAGATTTGATTCAGGAAGACTTGTTTGAATGTATCGATCAACGAATTATCAGGGAACTGATTGGTTTAATCGAAAATGATAGTCAGAGTGCCGATAAGATTGAACAGATACTCAAAATTCGGGAATTGAAGTTTTGGAACGAACGTTATACACCATTTTATCAAGCATTGAGTTATGCTGTATGGTTGATGGATGAAGTGAAACAGAACAATAAAATAGCTATTGCTGATTATAACGAGGGATTCAAACTTTACACTACCAAATGGTATCAGATTGATATGTACTATCGAATGTTTATTCAGTACTATCGCGAAACAAATCAAAACGGTGTTTTGTCGTCTTTATACCAATTGGTTCACAAAATATATTCAAATACATGGTTGCCCAATTTAAGTGAGAAATGGCAAACTGTAATTGATAAAAACAAGGATTGGTACACTGGTTCACAGAGCCAAACAAAATTCTTCAATCGGGATGTAAAATCGAAATATCTTGACAAAGGAAATAAACTTTTTGTGATAATTTCGGATGGTTTCAGGTACGAATGTGGACGTGTTCTGCACGATTTGTTTAACGAAGAAGTACGGTTTACTTCCGAATTGAATTATCAGGTCACAAACCTACCATCCTATACACAACTTGGTATGGCTTCGCTATTACCACATACCGATTTGAGTTTTGGCGATGGTGAATCTGTTCTGATTGATGGTAAAAGTACACAGGGACTTTCCAGCAGACAAAAAATATTGACCGACAATTCAAATGTCCGTTCAACTGCTATCAATGCCGAAGAACTAATGAGTTTGTCACCTAAAGGTACAGAAGCACAGACATTGATTCAGAATAACGATTTGATTTATGTCTATCATAACCGAATAGACAAAATGGGTGACGAAAAAACCACTGAAGACAAAGTAATTGAAGCTTCAAGGGATGAAATTTCGTTTTTAATAGAACTGGTTAAAAAGGTTGCTAATATGAACGGAAATCATATTATCATTACAGCCGATCATGGTTTTGTGTATCAACATCAGGAATTATTGGAAAGTGATTTTACCGATGCCCAAATAGAAGGAACTATTAATAAAGACAGTAGAAGATATGTACTTGGTAAGAACCTGAATCACAATCAAAATGTGGTGAAATTTACTTCCGAAAGTTTGAAAATAAAATCGGATGTTGAAGTTCTTATACCCAAAGGAATTACTCGTTTACGGAAACAAGGTTCGGGCAGCAGGTATGTACATGGAGGATCTACACTTCAGGAAACGGTTGTTCCTGTATTGTTTATTGCCCGTAAACGATCCGATACGGTTTCGAAGGTTGAAATTGATATTCTGAACAAGACCAATAATAAAATTACTACCAATATACATACGGTAAAATATTATCAGTTACAGGCGGTTGGGACTAAATACATTGCACGAACAATCAAATCGTACTTTGCGGTAATTGACGATGTGGAAGAAAATAAACAAATTATCAGCGATGTGTTTAATTACACATTTGACTTGACAACCGACAGAACTGAAGAACGGGAAATACAAAACAAATTTACGCTATCAACTTCCAATAAACGAAGTTCGAATGTGTATTTGGTTGTTGAAGAAAAAGTAGATAAAGCCAATAAATGGATTACAATTTCTAAATTCCCATATTCACTTTCGCTAGCAATGGAAAATGATTTTGATGTTTTTTAATTAAGATATTTATGAAAGAATTAGATCTGAAAATAAACAACCTTTTTGGTGGTAAAGTGGTCAGAAAAGACCTAACCAATAAAATTAAAGGTAATGCAAGTGTTCCTACTTATGTGTTGGAGTACCTGTTGGGACAATATTGTGCAACCGATGATGAAGATACCATTAATGAGGGTGTTGAAACTGTCAAAAACATAATTACCCAGCACTTTGTACATAGAGATGAAGCCCAAATTATCAAATCTACTATCAAAGAAAAAGGGTCACATAGAATTATTGACAAAGTATCTGTAAAGTTAAACGATAGATTAGATCGTTACGAAGCAAATTTTGCCAATCTTGGATTGAATAAAGTGCCGATTAACAGTAATTTTATCACAACACATCCTAAATTATTATCAGAAGGTGTTTGGTCAATTATTACTATGAGTTACCAGCCAATAGAAGGCAAAGATGCAGTGCCATGGGGTATCGACCAACTGAAACCAATACAAATTTCGTCAGTTGATATAAACGAATTTAAAGAAATCAGGAAGAAATTCAACAAAACTGAATGGTTAGATTTACTCATGCAAACACTTGGGTTAAATCCTGATGAATTTACAAATCGTTCCAAACTTTTACAGATTGCCCGATTAATCCCATTTACCGAAAATAATTATAATCTGATTGAACTCGGACCGAAAGGAACAGGAAAATCTCATATTTTTTCAGAATTATCACCTCATGGAATATTGATTTCGGGTGGCGAAGTATCCAAAGCAAAACTGTTTGTAAACAATGGAAACGGTGAAATAGGATTGGTTGGTTATTGGGATGTGGTAGCCTTGGATGAATTTGCTGGAAAATCAAAAAGATCTGATTTAGGTTTAGTAGACATTATGAAAAACTACATGGCGAATAAATCGTTCTCACGTGGTACTCATGTTATGCAAGCCGAAGCATCCATTGTAATGGTCGGGAATACCGATCATTCTGTTGCCCACATGCTGAAACATACGGATTTATTTGATGCCCTGCCAAAGGATTATTACGATACCGCATACCTTGACAGAATTCATGCCTATCTACCAGGGTGGGAAACAAAGAAGTTACGAAACGAAATGTTTTCGACCGACTTTGGATTTATTGTTGATTTTCTTGCCGAAGTTCTAAAATCTTTACGAAAGGAAGATTATAGCAAATCCTATCAAAAATACTTTGATTTGTCTACTACCATCACAACCCGTGATAAAACAAGTATTGAAAAGACATTCTCGGGTCTTGTAAAGGTTATATATCCTCATGGCGAGTTTACCGAAGCTGAAGCCAAGGAATTGTTCGATTTTGCAATAGAATGTCGTAAAAGGGTCAAGGATCAATTGCGTAAAATGGATGAAACATTTAACGATGAACAAGTAGATTTTGAGTACACAAACAAAGTGGGTAAAAAATTTGAAGTCGAAACACTTGAAGTACTTGAATATGGTGATCCGAAACTAAACATTGAACCAGCATCAAAAAGAAATATTGAGACTGACTTGGTAATCCCTGAAATAGGAGCGAAAAGTCACATGGAGGGATTTAACAAATCAATTCGTGACAATCAAACCAATATCAGTTACAAAGAATTGTTTGGCGAATACATGAAAGGAGCTACCGAATTTATTGTTCGTGACCCTTATATACGTTTGCCTTACCAATTACGTAACTTTATGGAATTATGTCGCCTTATTTGTGAATCAAAACAAGAAGATGAAGAGGTGAAAATTCATTTAGTAACATTCAACAATGAAGATTTTATCGAAAACGCTAAACTGGCTTTTACCGAAATGATTGATTCACTATCCAACTCAGGAGTGGAATTAAGCTATGAATTTTCAGAATCACAACATGACCGAAGTATTGAAATGAACAATGGCTGGAAGATTATACTTGGTCGTGGACTGGATATTTGGCAGAAAACGAATGGTCGTTATGATATTGCTGAATACGCACAGGAGAAAAGATTGTGTAAGGAATTTGAAGTAACGGTGGTGAGGAAATAGAAAAATACTTGTTGTAGGCTGGATAAATATTGCTGAAAACTTCATTTTAAAAAGACAATACTTTGTACTAATATATAGATTAATGATTGCACTAAAAAAAATCAAGAAAAGATACTAGAGGAGATTCTTTTTTACAGAAAAAAGGTGACTTATATCAGTTCGTTTATGCTGTCAAGATTTGTTTAGAAGTAAAGGACGGTGAAAGAATTCAGATAGAACACCGTAGTGACATTTGTTTTTATTAAAATCTTTTTTACTCTTAACCCTAAGAACTGACATCTTTCTTTTATGTTTTCCATCCTGAGTAATTCTTAATTGGATGGGGTATTTACCATCCTTTGTTAGTCTATCGACTAACTCAAATTTAAATGTTATGTTTTTCATGTTTTCCAATCTTTTTTCTAAATATATAAAAAAAATCGAGAAAATGAAATTTAATCGGCTGAAATCCAGACTGCTGTAAAATGTGCTGTAAAAAATATCATAACTAGTGATAATTAATTACGCCACAATTTTTACGGAATTTGTGTAAGTGATTGAATAAATGAGTATTTTGGCGTTTACTGGCGTTAACAACAAACCGTTCATTGGTCTCGCTTCGGGTACAATTACTTAAATATAAAAACCTCATAATCTTACGATTGTGAGGTTTTTTTATTGTTTAGTAATAAAATAGTAACAAAATCGTAACAAAACTGAAATTTATTCTTTCACATTCGGCAATTCCAAACCGTATCCTTTTTTCTTGTCTTCGGCTTTCAATAGAAATGCAAAAAGTATTGCAACAGCTCCAAAACATGCAAAAATTAACATTGGAATTGTGTAATTGTATTGTGTTATCAATTGCATTTTGCCGTCAATCAATTTCTCTTCGGAGCTGATAATACAGTACTTGTCTAATACATAGCCAATTAATAGTGGTACACCCATCAATCCCCAGTTTTGTACCCAAAAAATCATTGCATAGGCTGTTCCTAATTTGCTGTGGGGTATTATTTTTGCAACTGCTGGCCACATTGCCGATGGTACCAATGAAAAGGCAATACCCAATAGTACTACTAAGCCTATAGCAACGCTAAAACTATTTAACGAAGGTATTGCAAATAACAAATGCACAACAACTAAAATGATTGAGCCCAAAATCATAATACTGGCTGCTTTTCCTTTTTTATCGGATATTCCTCCAAACAAAGGTGTGAGTAATAATGCACTAAATGGTAGTAGGGCAGGGATATAACCTGCAAAAGTGTCATCAACCTCAAATTTTTGTACAATTAAGTTGGTCGCAAATTTAATAAATGGGAATACTGCCGAATAAAATAATACACATAAAGCCGCTATATACCAAAAGGCACGGTTGCGTGCAATTTCGAAAACATCGCTAAATTTGAATTCTTCTTCGCTCAAAACCCCAGCTTCTTTTTCTTCGCGGTCTAATTTTTTATCCATAAATGTAAAAAGGAAAAAAACTAATAAACTAACACAAAGTAAAATCATTGCTGCAATAATTGGGGTACTTACATTGTGTGTGAGTTTGTAAAGTGGTAGTGGCGTAAACATAGCCAGTGCAGTACCAATACGGCCTGTAGAAGTATTTAGTCCAATTGCTAAAGCCATTTCTTTGCCATTGAACCAGCGCACAACGGCTTTATTGGCTGAAATCCCAAACATTTCGCTTCCTACGCCAAAAATACCAAAACCCAAACCGGCAATTACTGCTGATTTAGATGTAGGGCTTATGAGTTGCCACGAGCCGATTGAGAATTCGTAAGTGCCAGCTCCAATATGTCCATCGATAGCCCAGTATTTGATAAAAGCCCCAATTAACATAATACCAATTGCAAGCACCCCAGTAAATCGCGTTCCTAACTTATCCAATAACATGCCGCTGAATACAATCATCAGTAAAAACACGTTAAACCAACCGTACCCACTTGTAAAAAAACCATATTCGGTTGCTGTCCAATTTAAGTTACCTTGTAATTTTTCTTGAAGTGGCGCCATGGCATCAGTCAGGTAGTACATACACAACATGGTAAACGACACTAAAATTAAAACAAACCATCTGGCCGTTTTTGAATCGCGAAGTGAAGAAGATTTTTTCATTGTTTTAAACTTTTTGATTGTAAAATTCGTTTTTATAAAAAATAATTGCTGACTTTTTGTTTTGAAAATCAAAATAAGTAAGTGGAATAAAATAATGTCGCATAATTTTATTTGTTGCAGACCGCAGTTCCCTCTCTTGCCCCCCTCTCCTGAAGGAGAGGGGCTGGGGGTGAGGTGGAGAGGGTTAGGGTGAGGTAAATATTAAAAATGGTATATTATATTTGTCCTATTACTTATCTTTTTGAATCTCTATTTTTTTTTAAAATTTTCAAAAACAGCCGCAAATCTACTTAAAATATTTCTACTTTTCATATTTGACTGACATTTTTGCTGTTTTTGTCAGTAAATTAATAGAGGCATCATTATTGAAAAAACAAAAAACAATAATCTGGACTACATTTTTATAATTTCGAGTTTATTACTGTAAACTTTTACTTAAATTTGTCAGTCAAAAAAATAAAAAAAAGTTATGACCATAAATTATTCAGAAACTTTACATAACATATTGTTATTCAGTGCTCAAGAAGCCGAACGGTTAGGTAATAACTATGTTGGCCCCGAGCATTTATTGCTGGGTCTACTTCGAAATGGTAACGGTAAGGCTATCGAGTTGCTTAATCAATCGCACGTAAATTTAATTAAAATTAAACAAGTGATTGAAAGTCAGATTCGTACAGATGTTGATCCTGTTGGAATTGAACTTCCTATTCTTAAAAGTGCAGAGCGTATTAAGAAAATAATGGAACTCGAAGCTCGTTCGCTAATGAACGAAACAGCCGATACAGAGCATCTGCTGCTCGCTATACTGAAAGAAAAAAATAATCTTGCATTCGATACGCTAAACGACGAACATATTTCGTACGATAAAATTAAAGCGCTTTTGTCGCAAACAAATAATCTACCAGTTCAAGGTGCAGCTTTTCAGGACGACGAAGATGAAGATGATGATCCTCGTCGAAAACAAAAGGCGCCTTCAGGACCAGCTGCACCAAATAAGCAATCTGAAACTCCTGCATTAGATACCTTTGGTGTGGATATTACAAAGGCAGCCAAAGAAAATCGTTTAGATCCAATTGTAGGCCGCGAAAAGGAAATTGAACGTTTAGCTCAGATTTTAAGTCGCCGAAAGAAAAATAATCCAGTGTTGATTGGTGATCCGGGTGTTGGTAAATCGGCTATTGTAGAAGGATTGGCATTACGCATTATTCAACATCGGGTTTCGCGTGTGTTGTTCGACAAACGAGTTGTTTCTCTTGATATGGCTTCCATTGTTGCCGGTACTAAATATCGCGGACAATTCGAAGAACGTATCAAAGCTATTTTAAATGAATTACAGAAAAATTCGGATATCATACTTTTTATCGACGAAATTCATACTATTGTTGGGGCTGGCGGAGCACCTGGTTCGCTTGATGCTGCAAATATGCTCAAACCAGCCTTGGCTCGTGGCGAAATTCAGTGTGTAGGTGCTACTACACTCGACGAATATCGCCAAAGTATTGAAAAAGATGGTGCATTGGAGCGTCGCTTTCAAAAAGTAATGGTTGACCCGACTAATGCTGAAGAAACTTTGCAAATTCTTGAAAATATTCAAGATCGCTATGAATATCATCACAACGTGCGCTACACACCCGAAGCAATTAAAGCTTGTGTACGACTAACTGATCGCTATATTACCGACCGCTGCTTCCCCGATAAGGCTATTGATGCTTTGGATGAGGCTGGTTCGCGCGTACACATTGGCACAGTTTCCGTTCCTGTTGAAATTGAAGAACTTGAAAAGAAAATTGAGGATTTGAAAAAGGAAAAAATGCGTGTTTTGTCTGAACAAAGATACGAGTTGGCTGGTCCTATTCGCGATCAGGAAAAGCAAACACAATATATGCTCGATGATGCAGTTAAGCGCTGGGAACAAGATTCGCATAAACATCCCGAAAAAGTGGATGAAGAACAAGTTGCTGAGGTTGTAGCTATGATGTCGGGAATTCCTGTTCAACGAATTGCGCAAGCCGAAGGTCTTAAGTTGCGACAGATGAAAGAAGTGCTTACAAATAAAGTGATTGGGCAGGATGAAGCTGTTAATAAAATTGTAAAAGCCATTCAACGTAATCGTATCGGGTTAAAAGATCCAAATAAACCTATTGGCTCATTTATATTTATTGGTCCAACCGGTGTTGGTAAAACTCACTTGGCTAAAATTTTAGCTGAATTTATGTTTGATAGTGCCGATGCTTTAATTCGGGTTGATATGAGCGAATATATGGAGAAATTTAGCGTTTCGCGTCTAATTGGAGCACCTCCAGGATATGTTGGATACGAAGAAGGGGGACAACTGACTGAAAAAGTGCGACGCAAGCCTTATTCAATTATTTTGTTAGACGAAATTGAAAAAGCGCATCCCGATGTGTTTAATTTGCTTTTGCAAATGATGGACGAAGGGCGATTGACTGACAGTTTAGGACGTCGTATCGATTTTAAGAATACAATTATTATTATGACTTCGAATGTAGGTACTCGTCAGTTGAAGGATTTTGGTAAAGGTGTTGGATTCAATACGGCTACTGATGTGAAAATGGATTCCGAATTTTCGCGCAGCGTTATACAAAAGGCTTTGAACCGTACTTTTGCTCCAGAGTTTCTGAATCGTGTTGACGATATTATTATGTTCGACCAACTGAATAAAGAATCCATACGTTCGATTATAGATTTGGAACTCAAAGGATTATTTGGAAGAGTGATAACTTTAGGTTATAAATTGGAACTTACAAACGAAGCAAAAGATTTTATTGCCGATAAGGGTTACGACATTCAGTTTGGTGCTCGACCATTAAAGCGTTCTATACAAAAATATCTCGAAGATGCTTTGGCTGATATCGTTTTAGGTGGCGAATTAGCCGAAGGAGATACTATTTTGATGGAATTGGTTACCGAAACATCAGAAATAAAGGCTAAAATTGTAAAACCAGAAGTGGTTGAGAGTTAATGCAGCTTTTTAATAAATATAAAAATTCCCAATTATCCTGTGATGGTTAATTGGGGATTTTTTTATCGTTTTTTCATCCAATTCTAAAATCCAAAACTAAATCCAGCGCTGATAGTAAGCTTATTACCTTGAAAAAAACGGGGTGAATAATAATTGAGTGTTTCAGCAGCTGTCATGCGTTTTTCGCCAAAAGTGGCAGGTAAAGCTGGCTCAAAGGCTTCCATATTGCTGTTTTCGGCTTTGAAAAACACGTAACCATTATTTATAACTTCAAATGTCCCGTGTAGACCAATTGTTTGATTTTTCCAAATTACTTCTCCTAAACTTGGCTGACTTATTATTCCGTCGACTTTGCCTGTAATCCCATTTGAAGTGCCTCTACGCACATAATCGTATTCATTTCCATGTTGAGCGTCGGTGTAAAATAGTTTGAAATCCAAACCGCGAAAAGGTTTATATTGTAATGCCACATAAACTTCCTGCGAATTATCTCCCAAATAATGTCCTAAATTATAACTATTCGAAGCGTAAGTTAAGAGAGGTATCGAATGTTTGTAATTCAAAATATTTGTTCGAGTATATTCTACAACTGCCGAAAGGTTTTTTATGGGAAAATTAGAAACATAAGCCCCAGCTTTTACCGAAATTGGATTAGCTTCTTTATTTGATGGTTTTAGGCGCTCAAAATTGAATTCGTCGATAAAAATTGATGTGTAAAAATGTGTATGCTTAAGGTTACGCGAACTGATATTCATAAACATCTGAGAATTTTGATTTTCAGTTCCCAATCCTTTAGTCAAGGTGTGGTCGATGGATTTATAAAAAGCAATTGGAATCAAATAACCACCCTGAATAGTTTTTTCTGCATAGATTATCGAATTTCCAACTGAAATTTTTAAATTTCGTACGGGTGTAAATGTGAACATATTAGCAGCCATAAACTTATTCGCCGGCCTATACGACTTATTTGTGCCATTTTCGAGGTAATAATACGAACTATCAACTTCGTTCGAAACTAACCAAGCATGTAAATAATTCATTTCGAACCATTTTACTGGTTTTAAATGAAGTGTTAACATCGGGATGGAAGGTGCTCGTCCCGAAAGTATGTTCGAGCCATGATAATTATCGCCCCAAACCACATTGTCTTTTATAAGTCCAATGGAGCCCCATTTATTTGATATTTTTATTCCTCCTCGCGAGTCGCTGTAATCACCACCATAAGAAGCTTCTTTGTACTGATAGCCGGGTTGATCGTTTAAATAATTATAACCCGAAAGCTTTTCGCCATTGTTCGAAAAATCGCGTAGACTACCGTAGATTGATATGTTTTTTCCAATAGATGCTTGAAATTCGGCTCCAATCCAACGCTGAATAATTGTTTCGGTCGAATTGTTTAAAATATTCATACCGAGTGCTGGAGTAATTCGTGCCCTAAATAGCGAATCCTGATAAAAAATGCCTGGCGCTAAAAGAGCGGCTTTACTTTTATCATTTTTCCACAAATGCCAATTGGCAGTTGGAAGTCGATTGTTTTCAATAGCCAAGTCGTTGAGATAAAAGGTTATTTCAGCTTGTTGACGCTTCGAAAGTTTTTCGGACTGTGTTTGAGCTTCAAGTAATTTCTCCAATATTAAAGTGCGGCTATAAGGTTTTACAGCCGAATTTAATTCGTAAAACCCACTATTAGCTAATTCATCTACAAAATCGTAGATTTTATAATATGATATATGTTGCGGAATGTCTTGTGCCTGACTGGTTAAGGCCAAAATAAAAAATAAAAGAGTGAGTTTAATCTTCATTTTTTTATAAACTTTAATTGAGTATTTCAACAACCAATGCAACTGTACTATAAACTATAAACTATTTACTATAAACTATAAACTATTGACTATAAACTATTGACTATAAACTATTGACTATAAACTATTGCCTATAAACTTTCTAAGCGCTTCTTGCTTT
>JFJP01024865.1_pt1 | contig 13974 bp, 11 predicted proteins | sample 431651 | NCBI WGS metagenome assembly JFJP01 (sample SAMN02602958, study PRJNA72255) | Microbial mat metagenome, whole genome shotgun sequencing project. | biome: fresh water; feature: sink hole; material: water; isolation source: purple microbial (photo- and chemosynthetic) mats found in... | reverse complement strand
TGAGGGTTTTGGAGTCGATAAAAGATGCGTTTGCGGACATCTGTCCATTCAAGAAGCTCCGGAGAGACAGGTACGATAGCTTGAACCCAGAGACTTCGACTCGGACGAAGAAGCCGTCAACCAGAAGAGAAAGCGACTCACTCTCAGCTCGAAGCAGCGAGTTAACGACTTCTATATACCATACAGTATCCCGGGAGAATTTTCGAGGAAGAGCTTCGCCATCGACTCGCTCAAAGACAGCACTCTCAGCAGGACCTTCATCAGTCCGCCCAAGACAGCGTACATCGACGGCAGCGACAAAGACCACAATCGCAAATTCCTAAATTTTAGACCGAAATTGCAAACAATCGCCGAGGCGATGAATGAGTCGACTTCGAAGCCCTTCACTTTCTCAGGCTCAGACCGCCTCCACTCGCCAAGCAAGAACAAGCTCCTCGAACCTGTCCCGCCTGCTTCGATCCAAGAAGACTGCTCTTCGAGAGAAGACCACTCCAATCGACCATCCAGCAAAAAAGTGGCCATGCGTCACGAACTATATCTTGATGTTCCTAAAATCCTCGAACACTTTTCTGACCAAGATCCCGTCTCGCAGTGCGGAGAAAACAACAGGGAAACCACCGTCACAGCTACCAAGCACGAAGACGGCCATCAACTTTTGGAAACCCCCAGCGAAGAGCTCAACAATCGAAGCGTCGCCAAGCGGTTGTCTCTCAGCTCCAAGTCACAGACCCCCAAAAAACGGCACAGCAAATCAGACCCTTCTGACTCAGACAGCTGCCACCTTATCGACGAGGTCAGCATCCAGAACCGCTCGCCCATACTCATCTCTCCCGGCCAAGAGTCGCTCTCACCTGACCGGCTAGTACTCAAGCCGAAGTCAGACTTCTTCAGAGACGTCGACCTCAGATTCGGCAAGTACCAGTCTCAAAGCATACCCGAACTAATCGACGTCATCAAGGACATCGAGAGAAAGCAGAAAGAGATTCTACTACTGACCAAGAAGCTCGAGACGGACAGCTACAAAAAGCTCGATCTGATCATCGATGGATACATCAGACGACACTGCAACGACAGGTACTTGAGTCCGCTCAACATCTTCCAGCTCGAAGTCGTCGAGCAGATATGGAGCGACAAGAAGATCGGAGATGACACGGTGCTGGCCAACCACCACCACATCCTCGAGAAGCTCACCGCGAAGAACCTGAGGACTCTCGCTCCTGGCACATGGCTCAACGACGAAGTCATCAACGCGTACCTTCGACTGATCGACAACAAGCTGGCCGAGAACAAGTCGACCACGAGGATCGTGAACACCTTCTTCTTCGAACAAGCGAGTATCGCAGGCAAGAACCTCTCCAAGATCAACCGAATGCTCACGAAGAAAGGCATCCAACTCGACGGCCTCAAGAAGCTCATCATTCCGCTCAACATAAAACAGACCCACTGGTGTTTCGCGATCGTCGATTTCGTCGAGAACACTGTCCGAGGATTCGACAGTCTCAACTCTTCCAGCATCTCGCTGATGGACGACCTGGTCCAGCTGGCCAACCTGCTCCAGCAGAACCGCAAAAACGGCAGCCAGCAGCGATCGTTCGAAAAGGTGGTGGTTGCCCGCGACTTCCCGAGACAGAGCAACTCCTTCGACTGCGGCGTGTTCATGCTCAAAGGCATCCACTCGTTCGCAGAAAACCGCAGCCTCGACTTCACCCAGACCGACGCGGTCTACTCTCGATACCACATCTGCTACGAATTGATCGAAGGCAACTTGATCGAGAACTCATAAAAGAATAAGCAATTAATAACATATACTTTAAGATATGCTTGGTCGCCAACTCGCTCAGCTCAAGAGAGGAATCCATTTCGTCGCCCCCGAAGCCAAGTGGAAGAAGCCGGTCAGAGTCTCCATCACCGGAGCCGCCGGAAACATCGGATACGCCGTGGCCTTCAGAGTGGCCAACGGAGAAATGCTCGGCCCTGACCAGCCCGTCATCCTCCACCTCATCGACCTGCCCTTCGCCGAAGAGAAGCTCAGAGGCCTCAGGATGGAGCTCGACGACTGCGCCTTCCCCCTGCTCCACGGCATCGTCACCACGTCGGACCAGTCCGTCGGATTCAAGGACACCAACTTCAACCTGCTCATCGGCTCCAAGCCCAGAGGCCCCGGCATGGAAAGAGCTGACCTGCTGAAAGACAACGGCAAGATCTTCGTCGATACCGGCAAAGCCATCAACGACCACTCGGCCAGAGACGTCAAGACTCTCGTCGTCGGCAACCCTGCCAACACCAACTGCCTCATCGCCGCCCACTACGCGAAAGACCTGCCGAGAGAAAACTTCCACGCGATGACCAGACTCGACCACGACCGCGGACTCAGCCAACTCGCCGCCAAGCTGGGAGTCAAGACCACTGCCATCGAGAAGTTCTGCGTCTGGGGCAACCACTCATCGACCATGTACCCCGACACCCATCACACCCTCGTCGGCGGCAAGCAGATCCACTCCACCCTCGGAGCCGAGTGGATCAACAAAGACTTCATCCCCGTCGTCCAACAAAGAGGAGCTGCCATCATCAAGGCCAGAGGCCTCTCCTCCGCAGCTTCTGCAGGCAACGCCGCCATCAGCCACGTCAGAGACTGGGTCACCGGAACCAACGGCACCTGGACTTCCTTCTCCGTCCCCACCGACGGATCCTACGGTGTGCCAAAGGGTCTGATCTTCTCCTTCCCCGTCACCGTCGCCAACGGCAAGTACTCCATCGTCCAAGGCCTGACCATCACTCCCGAGGCCCAGGAGAGAATCAACACCACCACCAACGAACTGACCGAGGAGCGAAGAGCTGTCGAAGGACTCCTCAACTAATTAATTCGAAAGGAGTCGATTATAAAAAACTCTGAACAACCAGCAACTAGTTCATACAACTTTGGTAGCGTATCTCGTATCTCGCCTCGTCTAATCTAACCGCTGTCTCCGGCCTCAGTCCACCAGCATGATCAGGAAGGAGAAATTGCAGAGAAAGATACGGTCGAAGAAGATCGGTCGACACACGAGCGACTGGTGAAACCGATAGCTGCTCGAAAGAGACACCTGGACTCGAGACAGCGACGAACGACTGCGACAGCCACTGAAGAGCGAGAACGACGAATCGACTGTTTGATTCTGTGCATCTTTATCTTTGATTGCTGCCTAGCTTACTTTCACTTAATTTCATTTCTACAAATGTTTCGTTTATTCTGCTTTACCGGTTTCCAGATACCTTAAAATTATAATTATTTCGACTGTCGCTGATAACCCGGAAACCGATGGACTGCTAGTTGAGGAGTCCTGGAGGCGGCTTGACTTCGAAGGTCTGTTCGTAGTAGTCGTCTTCGTCGTGGAGGATGAAGAGGTTGTCTCGGATGAACTCTGGATCGAAGATCTGCGAGGTCGGCTTGAGCTTCGAGGGAAAGCTCGGCTTGAAGGCTTTGGGTTCGGCTTGGGGTTCGTAGACCATCTCGTCTTTGCTGCCTTCGAAGTACTTGTTCTTCACCATCTGGTAGCGCTCGGTTTTCTGGTTGAGCAGTTCGTCGAGTTTTCGCTGTCGGTTGTGTTCGTTCTCCTGCTGGCTCTCTCGTTCTCGCCTCTCGCGGTCCAGGTCTTCCTGGGTCTCTTCGGGCTGCTGTCTGATGCGCAGTTTTATGGTTTTCTGCGGCGTGTTGTCTTTGATCCTCACGAACTCTGAGTAGTATTCCTTGAGCGACTGCTTGGGTCTGTCTGAGCGAGGCGTACTTCGTCGAGTTTGGTGTTTTTTTCAAAATGAACTCTCCCTTCTTTTGGTCGATTTGTCGCTCGATGTGGTAGCGGTCGCAGAGCTTGTGGATCAGCTTTCTTTTGGAGGCGTCATCTTCTTTTTGGAGAGTCAGAGTGAATCTGGTCAGCAGCCTGCTACACTTCGATATCCGAGACGAACTTGTCGAGTTCTTTGGCGATGCTGAGACAGTACTTGGGGTTTTTGCGCATCCACTCGATGATGTCGGAGTCGAAAGAAGCGAGCGAAGGAGCGGCCAGCTTTCTTTCTGGGAAGCCGGCATCGAGTCCGAACGATTGGTGCATGCTGCTGGGGACTCTCGGGAATTATACGAAATCAGGCAAGCCATGTAAGCCAGTGCGAATTTAGAGTAGATGTTTACTGGACTATTTTCCTTTAAAAAACCTCAGAAAAACAAAGAGCAGGCGCAAGACAAGATCAAGAAGCTGAACCCCAGCCAGTTCTTGAACAAAGAAGTCGACTACAAGCCGCTCGGCACCAAAGAAGAAGACTCCATCGAATACAACGAGTACTTCATGGCGAACTTCAAAAGACTCTTCTCCGCCCCTCAGGTCGACCTGCGAGAGCTCCGGAGCTTCGCTTCGAACGGCATACCGCGGCAGTACCGAGCCATGGCCTGGAAAGTCCTCTCGGGCTACCTCCCGATAAACCTGGCCAACAGCGAAGAAGAGATCGAGATAAAAAGAAAAGAGTACGCGAGGCTGCGAGTGCAGTTCTACGAAGAGAGCTTCGACAAGGTCAACAACAAGCGGCTGCAGGAAGGCCTCTCGACCATCCAGAAAGACGTCGACCGCACCATGGCCGAGACCAAGATGTTCCAGTCCAGGTCTGTGCGCGACATGCTCACCCGCGCACTCTACATCTTCCACGTCCGCAACTCCGAGAGCGGGTATGCTCAGGGCATGAACGACATCGTCGCGGTCTTCCTCATCGTCTTCTCGAAGGAGTACCTCACCGTCGACGAGAACACTCTGCGCGTGGACGAAACCTTCGAGAGCCAGCTGTCTGAACAGATCATCTTGAACATCGAGGCAGACACCTACTGGTGCTACTCGCGGCTGCTGACCTACATCAAGAACAACTACACGCCGGGCTTCCCAGGCGTGCTCGAGATGATCAAGAAGCTCAGCGTGCTGATCCAAAAGATCGACCCCGAGCTCGACAAAGTCCTCAAAGCGAACAACGTGCGCTACTACGACATCGCCTTCCAGTGGTTCCTCTGTCTGATGCTGCGGCAGTTCTCGCCGAGACTCAAGTTCCGACTGCTGGACTTCTACTTCACCGAGAAAGAGTCCATCAACGAGTCCATGGTGTACATCGCAGCAGCCTTCCTCATGAAGTTCTCGAAGAAGATAAAAGAGCTGAACGTCTACGACAAGATCCTCATGCACTTCACGCTGCTGAAGACCGACGACTGGGGCGAGCCTGAGAGACCAAGACGCAGACGATAATTAACCTTTCCTACTAACTAATAAATAGTTATCCATGGACCTCGAGAGCCGCTCTGCTCACCTCGAGAGAGATGCTGCTCTCACCGACTTCGACCTGCTGCTGCTCTCGGAAATCTCGAAGCACATGGACGGCCTCTTCGGCGCGCTCCTGCAGCTCGAGGTCAAAGCTGCCTCGATCCAAGAAGTCCGCGAGCTGCTGTTGGACAAGTTCGACGAACTCGTCTTCGCCTGCAGCGGCATCGCCAAGCAGCTGCCCTCAAGCCAGCACAACACATCGACCGTCATGTCAGTCATCCTCACTCTCCAAATCTTCAAAGCGACCCAGCTCAGTCAGCGGAGGATGAAGGCCCGCGAATTATTGGAGGTCTTGAACAAAGCCATCCCTGAGTCGGTCGCAGGAACGGCAGCAAACCCAAACCCCTTCTCCAATCCATCCAGCAACGCTCAGTTCAAACTCATCTTGGGCCACTTGCTGTCGCTCAATCTCGATGCCGCCATCGCAGAGCTCAGAAAGCTCAAAAACACAGACATGAACAAAAAGCTCATCGGCCTCCTGCAGACCAGAGTCAACTTCATCATCGACATCAAACAGCTCTCGCGCAACCAGTTCATCCCCAACGAAAGCTTCCTCAAGCAGGTACAGCTGGCCAACCAGCTGATCTCCGGACTGGACGAAATCCACAACGAAGAAGAAAAGAGGATCTACCAACTGGTGCTCAGTCTGCTCGCAGGCGACATGCGCACGCTGCTCGATGTGACCCGCGAGGAGTTCCTCCCGCAGATCCGAGGCTACCTCATCTACATCGACCCATTCCTCGAGAAGTCTGCCGCCTACGACAAGCTCTTCGACCAGTACAAAGACAAGCTCGACGTGCGCCACCTGCTCGTCAAGATGCTCAACGACAAACACAGCATCCAAGAGGTGCTCCTCACGGTCCGAGCCACCGTCCCCCAGTTCGTCTACTACACCATGTGCATCTACTCCTTCAACATGGAGCTCACCGACCTGCGCTTCACCAACAAGAAAGACTCCGAGCTGCAGACGCTCGTCGAGTTCTTCGAAATGGCCAGCCAGCTCAAGATCGACTTCATGAAGATGGAACCCTTCGCTCGCCGAGTCGTCAAGCTGAGCCAAGGCGCCCAGCTCAGCGAGGAATTCAAGTTCAGTCTGCAAGACATCTGCAAGTCCACGCTGCAAGACCTGGCCAAGACGCAGACGCCAGAAAAAGTAAGAAAAGAACAAGACTACATCTCTCACTTCTTGATCGACAACGGACTCTCTTCTATCAACCTGGCAGTCAACGAGTTCTACTTCAATCTGATCAGCCAGATGCCGAGAGCGAAGAGGAACTTGGCAGACTACTTCTTGAAGGTGCTGTCGAGAGACGACACTGCGGAGGGCTACTTGATGGGCCAGAAGCACCTCGACGAGTTGGTAAAAGACGAGGTGTACGAGCGGATGATCCACAGAGACTTCGACGCGCTCACTCAGGACCTCGAAGATGAAGACATCATCGCTCAGCTGGCTTCTCAGATGCAGCAGAAGAAACCCGACGACAAAATCAACTTGACGAACAAGCTCTTTTCATTCCTCGACTCCTACATCCGACTGCGGCAAGAGATCCAGAGGATCAAGAAAGTGACCGAAGAAGCGAGAGACTCCCGCTCGCTGCAGTCTGCCACCTTCTCTTCTCTGGTCGTCCAGCTGGCGACCGAATACTGCAGCTCGCCGATCCTCTTCAAGATGGTCTTTTCGGTGCTGCTCGGATTCCGAAGACTCTTCCGGGGGTCATTCAAAGAGGTCGACCAGCTGATCAAGGTGAACAACAACATGCGAGCGAATCTGCGGTTCCTTCAGAAGCTGGGCGACCGGCCAGACCAAGAGCTGCTCTCCAGCATCATCCACCGAGCGAACATCCTGCTGCTGGAGATGCGAGCCAACTGCTAGCTGTGGCCTGTAAATAATTAACTCCACTTGAACCGACTGTCTCTCGAGTCGAAGACTGACCCGCACCGGCGGAGACGGCCCAGCCGCTGACTCGGTAGCGCTTTTCGGCAATCGGTCCGAGAGACTGCTTTGATTGGTCGGATCGAGCAGTTGAGTATCGGAGCGACGGTTTATAAACGCGAGACTGTCTCAACAATCTACAAACAATTATTCGAGATGTTCAAAGCAGCCCTCAAAATATCGTCCCACAGCGCGCTGTCGAACAAGGACAGGAAGAAGCTGAAGAAAGACCTGGGAAGAGACTTCCCGACAGACGTCGTAGACATGTTCTTCGTGCAAACCGATGAAATCTCTGCCACGAAGCTGCAGGGCAGTCCCGTGACGATCTACTCCGAAGAAGAGTACGCGCTCCTCGTCGACGCCACAGGAGAAGGCGACTTCTTCCCCTCCAGTAAGATGCCTGTTACCAGTCTACGCTGTGAACGCATACCCAGACCTGGTGCCTTCCATCTTCATCAACCCCGGAGTCGAAATGAACCTCAAGAACGGAGCGCACCTCATGTGGCCTGGTGTCGACAAAATAAACGAGCTGCAGAACGACCTCGAAGCAGAGAAGATCGTCTGTGTCCGCAGGTCAGACAACAAACAAGTCATCGCTGTCGGCGCACTGGCCTGCAGCATCGAGTCGATCAAGAAGTCTCCCAAACCGAGCGGAGAAGCTGTCTACATCCTGCACATCGAAGGAGACAACCTCTGGGCCATCGGACCCAAAAAGCACCTCCCAGCCAAGTGGGACAGGAAGATCGAAGAACAGAGAGAACAAGAACAGCTGGCGAAGCTCCAGAAGAAAGCCAAGTACGAGGAAGAAGAAGAAGAAGACACAGACGACCTCAAAAACTTCCTGGCCAGCAGGAACCAGAACGTCGGATCTGTTCTCGATGCCGGAAAGTCCTCCAAACCCAAACAGATGCCTAAAGAACTCAAGGCTGACAAGCCAGAACCCAAAGCCAAGCCATCTAAGAAAGACGACAAAGCCGACAAAGGCAAGAAGGGCGGCAAGGACGAGAAAGAAGACAAGCACAAGAAAGGAGACAAAGACGACAAGCAGAAGAAGGGCGGCAACAAAGACAAGAAGAAAGACGACAAGAAAAAGGATGACAAGAAGAAGAAAGACAAGAAGAAACAAGCCGACAGCGAACACGACAGCGAAAGCGCCAGCGAAGACCAAGACCAAGACGACCAGGAGGAAGAAGAAGAGACTCCAAAGGCTCCTCGAAAACCACCAGTAGAGGAGATGGGAGACAAGCCTGAAGTCCACGAAGAGTCGGACGACAGCTTCGACCCTAAGAACCCGAAGAAAGGCGGCAAGAAGAAACCTGCCGCGAAGAAGGAGACGAAAGACAAAGACGAAGAGCCAGCAGTTTCCAAAGAAGCCATGAAGGAGATGGACGAACGCATCATGGAAGCTTTCCTCAACGCCGTCAGACTCTCCATCACCGACAAAGACCTCCCCATCGAGTGCGGCAAGCTCTGGACCAACCACATCACCAGGTGCAAGACCAGCACCGACGAAGACATCGACCTCAAGCTGTCGAGCTACAAAAAGATCGGCAAGTTCCTCCAGACACTCGAAAAGGATAAAGTCCTCACCTACGAAGAAGCCTCCAAAAAGAACCCTGTCCCCAAAGTCACCAAAATAGACATCCACCACAGCAAGATCACCGAGTGGGTCCCGACCATCAGCGCCAAGGATTTAGAAAAGCGCAATCAGACCGACGAGAAGACAAGCGAAAAGAAAGAGAGCTGGAAACTCCAAATAGAAATCGTCAAGCTCTTCAAACCCGACGACCGCGTAAAGATCTTCTACGAAGAGTAGCCCCTGCTCACCAGTATCTCCACACCCATGACTAAAGCAGACGCCGAAAAGCAGTTCCTCAACCACCTCAAGAAACACAACTTGCTCGAGAAAGAAAACGTCATCTACAACGACGATCTCTATGGAGTCTGTAGACCTCCCTCACCCAGTCGGCATCATCGAAGAAGAAGAGGACGACGAAGAAGAAGACGAAGGCGAGATGGGCGAGAAGAAGGCCAAGGCCAAGACGAAGAAGGGAGAACGACAGCACAAGGTGGAGAAGAAGCGGCTCCTCGAGGTGCTCATGCGCCACTTCTCAGAAGTCTACGAGATCAGGAACCACGCGCTCAAGAAGAACGAGATCAAGAACTGTCCCTTCAAAGACGTGCAGATCTTCGCAGAGAAAGCGCAGAACAAGTTCATCACGAGGATCACCGGCCTGGAGCCCTTCCAAGTCGAACAGCACAAGCTCTGCTCCTTCTTCCAAACCCGATTCGCCACCTCTGCCACCATCTCCGACATCGGCGGAAAGCACGGCGGAAAGGTACGCTCGTCTGACGGCAGGAGCTGACGCTGCAGGGCACGTTCATCGACGAGGTGCAGGAGTTCTTCGTCAACGAGATGGGCATATCCGAAGACCTGATCAAGCTGCACAACAAGCTGGACAAGAAGAAGAAAGGAGGCAAAATGCAAATGCAATAAGAATAAGTGTCACTTTGATGTGGGTTAAACATTGGATATAAATCATCGATGCTGAGCAGAGTGTACCACGTGAAGGTCCACGGATCCATTTCCTTCAACACGTAGACAATCATGAAGTGAAGATTCTACAGTCTGAGGAACGCGCTCAAGAGACGCCTCATCTTCAAGCCCGCAGTCGTCGCCGTCAGCATCAACAGCATGGGAGGATCCGTCGTCGCCGCTAAAAACATCGCGAGGTACTTGAACTCCTTTGCTCTCGATCTTGAAGTGCCTCTCCTCGGCTTCGTCGACGACGTCTGCTTCGGCTCAGCCAACGTCGTGCTGGCCTCGACCTACAAAACCTATTCCAGTACCTCGGACTTACCCAGACCCCTACTCGATGATCGGCGACTTCGGAGCGACCATGTCCCACACATCTTTCGAAGACCTCGCGAAGAGATACGACGTACAGACGACACTTATACAAGAAGGTACCCACTCGGTGACCAGGACCGAGCAAAGACAGACTGAGCATGTGGAGAAACTTGAACGACGAAGATAAAGAGCTGTAGACCGCTGGTGACTAGGATGGGCAAGATAGTCATGTCTCGAGAACAAGACATCCGACAAGAAGTCTTGAACTACAGGGCAAAGCACTTCAGAAGAAGAGCCATCCAGCTCTCCGAAGTCGCAGAAAAAATATTCGACCCCAAGAACACTCCCGAAGACTTCGTCAAGTACGGCCTCATCGACGAGATCGCCACACTAGACGAGATACTAGCCAAAAACTTCAGCGAGGTGCAAAAGCGAATCACCATCAACGTCAATAGCAAGTTCAGCTTCTCAGGCAGAACAGAAGCATTTAATTAACTTTGCATATTCCCGCATAATAATCTATCGTTCGGATCGGATCAATAGTAGATCGAGCGACATTAACTACACGACAGGCGATAATCAGCACATAAAATGAGCGAGAGGAAAGTGATCCACAGACAAGTCGAACAGGCGTGCTGGGGTCTGCTCGGAGCGATCCAGCTGCTGCCGCTGGTGGTGAAGGTGCCGATCGGAGTCCAGCTGCTGGTGAACTCTACCGTGGTGGTCATTCTTGGAGCCTTGAAGAGCGTCGACCTCGAAAGCAAAGCAGACCAAGACAACAGACTGCTGCGAGTGGACCTCAAGACCGAAGGCCAGCAAGACGAGTTCCTGGGCCAGAAAGACGCGCTGATGTTCCCGATCACCGCTTCGGTCTCGCTCTTCGGCCTGTACATCCTCTTCACCTACATAAACAAAGAGCTGATCAAGTCGCTGCTCAAAGTCTACTTCTCGTTCATCGGCATGTACGCAGTCGGCCTCTCGATCGCAGAGCTGCTCATCGAAAGAGACCCATCGCTCACTCGCGTCACCTTCGAGCGCAACTACGGCTTCAAGATTCCCTACCTGATGGACGGACCTTTCGCCATCAAAATGAGGAAGGCGGACAACTACGGCTTCGCTGTCGGCTTCGCGCTGGCTGCAGTCTACTGCTTGACGAGCCACTGGCTGCTGAACAACTTCTTCGGCATCACCTTCACCATCGGCGGCATCAGGCTGCTGAAGGTGTCCAACATCAAGACCGGACTCATCATGCTGTGGGGCCTGTTCATCTACGACATCTTCTGGGTCTTCAAGACCGACGTGATGATCACCGTGGCCAAGAGCATCGACGGCCCGATCCTCCTCAAGTTCCCGGTGAACCTCCTCGAGAACAAGTTCTCCATGCTCGGACTGGGAGACATGATCGTGCCGGGCGTCTTCGTCTCGCTGCTGCTCAAGTTCGACCTCGACAACTACCTCGCAGCCTTCAAAACGACGAGCGTCGAGCAGATCAAAACGCCCTTCTTCTGGTACCAGGTGGTGTTCTACTTCCTCGGCATCGCGATCACCTACATCTTCATGGCCGTCTTCGAACACCCCCAGCCTGCGCTGCTCTACCTGGTGCCCGCAGCGACCATCGGCCTGCTGATCCCGGCCCTGCAGCAGAAAGACCTGAGCAGTCTGCTGGCCTACACAGCGACGGAGGAAGAGTCGAAGCCAGCCGAGAAGAAAGATTAATAGTAATGATTAGAGCTGTTAATTAAGTCTGCTTCGGTCGAGTGGTCTGGGTGCTGCTCTGCAGACGGATCGAGGGGGCGGGGCTTTTGCTGTGGACCGAGGCAGGGGGCGACTTGCGCGTGGCTGGATTCGTCGCGCGAGACAGCTGCGAGGCAGAGCCGAGAGAAGACAGGGCGTCCATGAGCGAGCCTTTTTTGGGTTGGCAGAAGTGCGCTGTTTTGTCCATTTTGGAGAATGAGTGGCATGGCAGTTTGAAGCGGCTGGTTTTGAGGTTGGTGTTTGATTTGAGGCCGAGGTGCTGGTTGTCTGGGTTGGCTTCTCCGTGCGGGTGCAGTTCTCTTTTGACTTGGTGAGGCTCAGCTTACGCAGGTTCTGCGTGTTGAACGACTCCTGCAGCGTGTCGACTTCGTTCTTGAATCTGTTGAGCTGCTTGAGGCCGATGCTACGTCGAAGATCTTCTTCTTTGGCTTCTTGTCGCGGTCGAAAAAGACTGGTCTGGGTTTCTTTTGGTCTGTCGATGGAGACACCAGCATCTCGTTCGATGCCAGCAGTGACGGGTTGTCCAGCGAAGCTGCTTGGTGGTCTTTGTTGAGGTTTTCGGGAGTGATGGTGGGGTTGTTGCTGAAGCCGACAGACGTGGTCGACTCTTTTGTGTTGTTGATGGGAGAGGTGGCTGTGTGGATTGGCAAGTAGCCGGTTCTGGTCGGACTGGCTGGCTGCAGGAACTCATGCCTGATGTAGTTCGATATGTCGTTGGCTATTCTTATCAGTCGAGTCTCCAAGCCGCTCAACTCGTTCAGATCGAAGTGCAGACTCTTTATCCCTGAGCGAGCATCTTCCGATGGCGCGCGACTCGGCTGGGTGTCTGGTTCAGCTTGCTGGATGAGGACTTGGAAGGCTTTTTTGAAGCAGAGGGCGATGTTGAGCAGCACGAGACAGGCGTGTCTGTGCAGTTTGAGTCTCTTTTTGACGACCTTCTCTGCTCGGAGGATTCTGTTGTCGACTGCAGCGATTCTCGAGACGAGGTTTGAGTAAGCAGACCCGAACTTCTGTTGGACGATCTGATCCATCTTGACCATTATGTGGTTCGCTTTCGCGCGGATGTGGTTGGAGAGGATCGGCTGCGGCATGGCTCTTCTCCTCTTATCGGAGGTGTACGAATCGACTCTCGAGATCTCTACGTTCGAGATTTCTCTCGATCGGATCCTCGAGATGCTCACCGAGTCGTCTGCTCTTTTCTTCGTGTAGGCTTCGTCGGAGTTGAGTCTCGCTCTGCTGATTTCGAGCGCGCCAGGCGATCTCTGTCTCCTGGAGCTTTCTTTTTTCGCGTTGATCGAGTAGATGTCGGTTTCTGGTTTGACAGGAGAGCCTCCGCTTCTGAACTTCGGCAGCAGATTGGCCATCGAAGCGATCTTCTTGCTTTCAACCAAGAAGTTCTTCTCTTCGACGTAGATGAAGTTGTTGTCGACTTGAGGCCCGTCGTCGGACTCGGACCGTGGTTCTGGTTCTTCATCGATGCCGCAGGGCAGTCTGTCTTCGAAGGAAGCTGCGTGTTTGCTGATCTTGGTCAGCTCTTCCTTTTCGCTCTCTTTCAAGTGGCTCAGTTCGGTCGGTTGGGTTTTTGCGACGAGGGTTTTGGCAAAGTTGCGGAAAATGGTAATCTGTGACCAGGACTTGAGCTCGAGAGGCAGTCCGTCTTCGAAGTAGGTTCTTTTGTCCTCGTCTTCCTGGACCATCGACTTGATCTCTTGTTTGAGGTTCGCGAGCTGCACCTTGAGCTTGCGCATCTCGACTAGGAGACAGTTGTTTTCGACTTTGATGCGGTTGCGCTCTTCCTCGACCCAGTTGACGTTCATGTGGTCCTGCAGCTTCACTTTGGTTTGGTAGTTGACGTGTTCGAAGGTTCTGGTGCAGATGCGCTTGTAGGTGCCCATGAGCTTGTCGACCTGGTCCAGTCTCGACTTGTTGTCGAGCTCGAACAGCCGCAAAAAGCCAGCCATCTTCGAGTCTGTTTGTTTGCCACAGGAGCTCTCATCTGCTCGGTATTTCTTGAGGATGTCTTTGAGGCTGTCTTTGTTCTGCGTGGCGGTCATGCTTTTGTTTGCTGCCTTTGCGCTGCGGGATTGAGAGTTCGCATACTTGGG
>JFJP01045597.1_pt1 | contig 13978 bp, 25 predicted proteins | sample 431651 | NCBI WGS metagenome assembly JFJP01 (sample SAMN02602958, study PRJNA72255) | Microbial mat metagenome, whole genome shotgun sequencing project. | biome: fresh water; feature: sink hole; material: water; isolation source: purple microbial (photo- and chemosynthetic) mats found in... | reverse complement strand
TCTTGTAGCTTCTGATATAGTTCTAAAATCTTGCTTTTCCATACCACAAAGGTACGAAAAAATTCCGATATAATACCGTCAGGTTAATACCCTCAAAAACACATCTATCCATTTCAATTTTTTCATAAAACCAATCTTTCATAAAATCCCAATTTTCAAAACCATCGTTTCGGGCAAACACATCTAATTCGTAAAACTTGTAAATCTTAGTATTTCCGTGTGTAACTACCTCTATTTCAAAATCAATTTTTATGTTTTCCACTTTTGTACATTTACCAAGTGCAAATTGATAAGGATTACTTTTTACATTTCGGGGGTTTCCGAACCAAAAATGAATTTTATTGCCAGCTTTCCAACGGTTTGTTTTATCCAATCGGATAGTATGTATTTTTGTGCCTTTGTTTATTTCGTTAACAAAATGCGATTTACTGAATGTTAGTATCATGTTGTAAGTGTATTAATTATGTCCGTAAAAAAACCAAGCTCTTTGTTTTCTTTTGTACCTACTACTGTACCGTTTTTGCAGTTTAATGTTATGTTCACGCAACGCTTTGTTTTCGCGCTGTAAGTGTTCATTGTGGGTATTAAACCGGGTAATGGTGTTTAGCAAGTCCGTAATAAATGGCTGTAAACCATATCGCCACGCTGCTAATAAAATGAGTACAGCGGTGGTTATCGCTGTTATTTTAATCATTAGAACTGATCATTTAAAGATAAAGAATACGCTTCAAATTCGTGTGCAATACCGTTCATTACAGTTTCGCGATTATAATCGGATTTTAGGCCAAAATAAAAAGTTCCTGTTTTGTTGGCATTAATTGACACTGACCAAATAGACATTACGCCAGGGATGCATTGTAACCAATAATGAGAAAAATGTATGTTTTTTACAACATCAAAATTGCACTGTACTTGTAAAAACTGAATGCCTAAAATACTACGTATTTGATAACTTATGGCATAACCGTTGGGGGTGGTGTGGGTGGTGGTTTGTAGGGTTTTCATTGGGCTAATTTATATGGAATGTAAGTTGAATGTTATTTCTTTCGTAAATCAAATAATGATTTTCATGATTTTTTTTTATTCCGGGGCTTTTAAAAAGTTGCTCATAAAACAATGCTTTTTCGGCGGTAAATGTACCCTGTAGTTCAATGGCATCTTTATATATCCGCACTACATAAAAATCATTTATATCAATAATTCCTAAACGGATAAGTAGCTGTAGTTTTCTGTATTGGCGGTTCATGGTTCGGGGGCGTTGGTGGTTGTGAATACTTGTTTTTTAGCGATTAGATTAATCTTTTCTTGTGCGAGGGGTGGAATTTTACACGAACCAAATTTCCAATTTCTAAACGTTTGCTCACTGATTATACATTCTGAAATAATTTTCTTCCTCACTTCGGGATAATTTCCTACCTGTAAAGAGTTTAACCACTCTTTAAATTCATTGTCTGTCTTCATTTTTTGGATTTGTTTTTGCTACTGTTTATATTTATATTCTGTGTTTATATTTAAACGGTGCAAATGTAGAAATAAAATTTCGATAATCGAAATAAAAAATATCAAAAAACGAAATATATTTTCAAAATTAGATATAACTATTTGATAATCATTAATTAATTTACATTATGGAAACAAAGAAAAAATTAGAACTTCATTTCGTTGTTGAAAATCTTATTAAAATACGAAATGACAGAAGATTAACTCAATCACAATTTTGTGATTTATTGGAAATTGATACATCAACTTACAATAAAATTGAGAATGGAAACCAGCAATTAAGCATGGAAAGGCTTTCTAAATTCGCAATTAAATTGAAGATGAGAGAAATAGACATTTTTACATATCCAATAAAGTATGTGGAAAGTGGAAAACAAAGTGAGGATATCAAAGCAGTTCTTACTATTGAACTTAAAAAGGATGTAAAGGACCAGGTTCTAAAATTGGTTTTTGGGAATGAAAATATAAAAATTTTAAATGAATAGGAATATGGAAAACATTATTTTAAAAGAAATTAGATTATCGTTTGAAAATAATAACGAGAGCAAAGATGCTATTAATTCAATATGTAATGATAGAGAATTAGTTTCTATTATGGTTGGTTATTTTATTGCATTGGGTGATTTAGATATAAAAATTAACGAACAAGAATAATGGAAAAAGCAATAGAGAAATTAACTGGAATATTGAATTTAGCTGAAAATAATTATTCTAAATTTTCTGCTAATCATTCAGATAGTTTGGTTTATCATGGTGAAAGGGAAAAAGATGGAGCGATTTATGAAATTGATATTACAGATAATTTGATTTTATACCTAACCTCTCAAGATTATCATATTAAACAATTTGAAGTTATATCAAAGTCAAATTCAATAACTGACAAATCAAATCATAATAATTTAATTTTCAAGGTATAAAACTTAAATAGCTTATGAAAAAAATAATTTTAGGAATTGTCATCGGTGTAGCATGTACCGCTTTGGTTGGTGCAAGTGTAGAAAATTACATAGTGAGTAAACAAACGGCCAATGTAGAAAAAGAAATGGGCTTATATATTTTTACAAGTTCAAAGCCTGTAATGGAATATGAATACTTAGGTACTATAAAAGTTACAACGTGGGCGGGCAAATATAATGAAGACATCCCGGCTCTATTGAAAAAAGCAAAAAAGGAATATCCTCAAGCTGATGCAATCATTTATACCGGAACCGAAAAGGCTGATGTAATCAAATTTAAGTAATTGTTTGGCAAATATCAAATTATATAAATTGGAACTAATATGAAAAAATTAATTTTAGGAATTGTCATCGGTGTAAGCTGTACGGCTTTGGTGGGTGCTGGTATTGAAAACTATGTGGTAAATAAAAATACTGCTGAGGTTGTGTCATCTCAAAACGTACTTGTATTTATGGATAGTAAACCTGTAAAGGAATACGAGTATTTAGGAACTGTAAAAATGACAGTTGCGTGGACGGGTGTTTATTCTGAAATAAAAACTTATCTAATCAAAACGGCAAAGAAAAATTATCCTGAATGCGATGCAATAATTATTGATCGTGGTAGTGCCGATGTCATCAAATTTAAGTGATAGTCGCCAAATGTCGCCAAATTTAACACATAATGTATTTATAAATAACTGATTATAAACGAGGTGTGCGGGTTTATGGTTTACTAAAGGGAGAGCCCAAAGAAAAATCCCCACACTGAAATATAATTTGGGTTCAATGTAAAAAGTACTTACTTTTAATAGTTAACTAGGTTTTGTGATAATGTTATTGTTATTTTGTCATGAAATGCTTTTAAATTGATAGATTTCTTTCCCTACAATTTTCGCAGCATTAGCCACACAGCGCGTACAGGGACGCATATTGTAATAAGCCTCATTTCGCTCTGCCGATTCAGGTAGTTCGGGTGCATGTTTTATTTTAAGCAAATCGGCGCAGATATACGAACCCATAATTGATTTAAACTCGTTGGCAGTGCGCTGTACAGCTTTATAATTGATATCTTTTGATGTTTTATCTTTCGTGTTTGTAAATGGATAATGCAATCCAAGCACCAGAAACATGCCTGATACAGCTCCACAGACTTCTCGTAATCTACCCATTCCACCACCAAAAGAAGTAGCAAGTTTGGCTGCCGTTTCCGTCTCTATTCCGTACATGTCCGAATAAGCCATAAAAACCGCTTGTGAACAATTATAGCCCGATTCGAAAAATGAAACAGCACAATCTACTCTCTTATTTAATTCATTTTCTGACATAAGTTAATTGTTGATTTTTAAATTGAAATTAGTACCAAAAGTATATAAAAGTAAAACTAAATATAGCGATAAAAATCCAAAGTATCACACCCAAAAGCAGTGGTTTTACTCCCACCATTTTAAGTGCCGAACGTGACAAACCAGCACCTATAAAGAAAAGTGTGAGCGTCAGACATTGTCGAGCAACGGTTACAATGCCATGAGTCAGTACAGTTGGAATGTGAAAGTAGGTGTTTAGCACCATTGCCAATACGAAAAACAGGATAAACCAAGGAATAAAAACTTTGTCGCGCTTCGATTTAAAATAAAATGAAGTGAAAACTGACAGCGGAATAATCCACAAGGCGCGGGTTAGCTTCACAGTGGTGGCCACTTTCAATGCTTCTTCTCCGTAAATTGCTGCTGCACCAACTACTGAGCTAGTATCGTGTATGGCTATGGCGGCCCACATTCCAAACTGATGCTGAGTAAGTTGCAACCAATGTCCAAACACCGGAAACAAAAATAATCCCAGTGCGTTTAATAAAAAGATGGTAACCAACGAAATAGAGATTTCGCTCTCGTTGGCTTTGGCTATTGGGGCTACTGCTGCAATGGCACTTCCACCACAAATGGCTGTTCCCGACGCTATTAAATAAGATGAAACATTAGAAATATGCTGCCATTTTCCTACCATAATTCCCATAAACATTACGCTCACTACCGAAAACAATGTAAACAGCATACCGTCAGACCCCGCTTTTACTGAGTCCAGCAAATTCATGCCAAATCCTAATCCAACAACAGAAGCCTGGAGTAAATAGTGGGACATTTTTTTTGTAAAAGTGGAAAATGGAGTTCCAAGCGTTAATGCAAATACTAGCCCTAGAGAAAGTGCCAATGAGGCTGTAATAAAAGGAGTTAAGCAAAATATGGCAAGAATAATATATACTATTTTATTGTTCTTTTTAAGAAAGTTAAGGATAAATGTCATTGTTTAGATGTTAGATATTTTCTATTGGTTGCTATTGCTTGCAACAGAAAATTGGGAGCAGCGCATGGTTTCCAATCATTTAGCCCCACAAAAGCAAGCTCGGTTTCGGCAGTATTGATTAATTCATTTTGCTCATTGTATAGCTTATAGCTAAACCATATTCGCACACCCTTAATTTCTTTCAAAGTTGTTTTTACTGTCAATAACTCGTCGTAACGGGTAGTTTTAATAAACTTGAAATTCATCCTAATTACAGGACACATAATGCCAGCCTCCTCTACTATGTTGTATGGAACTCCGATGCTTCGAAATAACTCCCAACGAGCTGCTTCGTAATACTTTACGTAATTGGCATGGTGCATTGTACCCATGCGATCGGTGTCGGGATAAGTAACCCTGAATTTGTAATCGTGTTCAATCATAAATTTCAAAAAAACTCCTTATCTCACCATTGGAGAGATAAGGAGTAGTTAGTCAGTAAGTTGGTTTAAAATTATAATCTTAGTTTTTTGAATTCATCCTTCATTCTCTGAATGTCGGCCAACCAATCTTCAATGTCATTTTCGTGTTCCAATTCCTCATTCAGAATAGTCACTGCCATTTGATGTGTGCTATGATCCTTACCATTTGTAAAATCGGCAATTTCTTGATAGCGTTCGATAGCGCATCTTTCTCCCTTCAGGTTTTGTTCCAAAATTACTTCAATGTAAGGGTCTGAAGGCTCATCATAGCTACAACGAGCCAGTTTTGTCCATTCTATTGGATTCATTACTGGAGTTCCGCCCAATTGAATAATCCTATTTACAACCAATACTGCGTGCCCAAGTTCCTGATTAGCATGTAATAACAACTCAGGTTCAACCTCACTACGCATTGGTCCCTCCATTAGTCGAGCACCAATCCAGTATTGATAATAAGCCAACCACTCTTCAGAAAGTGCTGCATTTAACATACCCAACAGTTTGTCTGCATCTACCGATGAGACTTTAATTGCTTGTCTTCCCATAATAAATAAATTTTAAAGATTGATAAATATTTGAATTAACAACATTGACATAATAAGATAAAGATTAATTATGACTGCAAACGTGACCTTCTTCCTCGTGTCCGTGAGCTGCACAATTTGAGCCGCCATCCTGAATTTTTCCAGCCAAATAATCTTCAACAAGCTGATGCACATTGCCTTTGCAATTGCGAATAACTTGAATGTTTTGCGATGCCAATTTGTTTACTGCTCCATCGCCAATTCCGCCAGCCAGCATAATTTTTACACCCAGTTTGGCTAAATCATAAGCTATATTCGATTTACAACCACAGCCTTGTGGCGATTCAAGTATGGTTTCGGCCATTATTTCGTTGGTATCAGAAATAACAAAAATAGTGTAAAACTCACAATTTCCGAAATGATTGTCTATTTGATTGTCTTGTTTTGTTGGTACTGCAATTTTCATTTTGATGTTTTATTTTTGCTACTCAACTCAAATAAGATGAAAAGTAGACCGATTTAATTATTTTAGTTAGTTGCTGAATATTTATTGAATATTTATAGAATACCCTGTATAAAAATGAACAATTTGATTTTTTAAGGTTTCATGAAGTCTATCATAAACCTTTTCGCCGGTGCAATGTCCTGTAATAAAAGTGGTTTCGGGATAGTTGGCTTTAAGTTCTTGGGCAATGGAATCAATTTCATTAGATGATTCAAATTCTTGATCGGGTTTACTGTCCAACAAGTGGAAACCACCCATCACAAAGTCAATTTTTTTTGATGGAAACAATGAAATTGAATCCATAATATTTAAAAGTCCTTTGTGAGCACAGCCAGTATACACAAATAAACTGTCGGTGCCAAAACTAACAATAAATTCATGATTAAAATCGTCGAGCACTAAACCATTTCCATCCTCTTTGAACAAAGTACCATTGGCTTTGGGAAAAGCATGATTGTTAGTTTTGGAAGTAAATACATGAATTTCATTTTTGATAACCATTTCCGATTCTACGTAAACAAATCTATCATTGTATGTTAATAAATCAATATCTAGACTTATTTTTCGGAATCCATTTCTTTTCGAAAAATAACTTTGTTTCATTGCATTTTTCGACATTACAATTTTTGCTTTCTTATTTAACTCCAAAAAAGAGGGCAGCCCACCAATATGGTCCAAATGTCCGTGCGAAATAAACACATAGTCAACCTCCTTAATGTCAATACCTAATTTCAAAGCATTATGAATAAAAATATCCGACGCCCCCAAATCAAGCAAACATGTATAGTTTTCTGTTTCTACAAAAATACACAAACCATGTTCCGATACTAAATCATCATTCAATGTTCGATTATCAGCCAATACTACTATTCTCATTGTCTCATATATTTAAATGTGTTTTAAAGAAAGATAAATAAGTTTTGCTTTGATTTATTGTAGAATTATAAAGTATTTATTGCTGTAAGTTCTTCATTATTATGTGTTTTACAGTCCTTACATTTTATATGGTTTGTTTTTCGAATTGTACATTTCCACCCTCTATCACTATCATATTTCCCTCTACCAATGCTTGTGCAATGGTTTTCCGCGCTTTTTCGTAAATACGAGTGAGGGTAGGACGAGAAATATTCATTTGCAGAGCTGCCTGATCCTGATTCATTCCCTCGTAGTCGAGCAGCCTAATGGCCTCATATTCATCAAATAAAAGTGAAACTGAGCTCAGTAGTTTTCGGCGTTCTTGTTTTGGACGAGCCATTTATATTGAAGTGTTTTTTAGTAAGTAATAACCTTAGTTTTTATTAATTACAAAGATACGCAAAAAAGTTTTGAACTTATGTTCGCTTTTAATTTTTTTACACAAAAAAGGAGATATAGTTAACTACACCTCCTTTTTCTTGAATGAATTTTGATTATTTCTTACCCAAAGCTGCTTCTACTTTTTCTTTGGAAAGTTCTTTGGTACAGAAGAACCAGTCGTAGCATTTAACACCCTCTTCCTTACCTTCCATTCTGTCTTTGGCCACTCCGCATGAACCTGCTGGAGGAACAATTACAGCATCACCTGGACGCCAATCGGCAGGAAGGGCTACGCTGAAATTGTCGGCTGTTTGTAATCCAATAATCACCCGCTTCAATTCGTCGAAATTGCGTCCCAACGATAGTGGGTAATAAATCATAGCACGGATAATTCCTTTAGGATCAATGAAAAATACTGCACGTACTGCTTTTGTATTGCTTTCGCCAGGTTGCATCATGCCGTATTTATTGGCTACTTCCATGGTTATGTCTTCAATAAGCGGGAATGTAACTTCCACATTTTTCATGCCTTTGTACTCAATTTTTTCCTTGATAGTGCGCAACCATGCAATGTGACTATAAAGACCATCTACCGACAATCCAACAAGTTGACAGTTAAGTGCTTCAAACTCTTCATTCATAGAAGCAAATGTCATGAACTCCGATGTACATACAGGAGTAAAATCGGCTGGGTGACTGAATAAAATTGACCATTTTCCAGCATAATCCTCAGGGAAGTTAATTTCACCTTGAGTTGTTACTGCTTTGAAAGAAGGAGCTTTTTCGCCTATGCGAGGCATTACATAATTTTGATTCGTTTCCATAATGTTGTTTTTTTAGTTGAAATTTTTTTTGCTATTAATTTGATTATTTTAATGTATGAATACATGTTCATTTGTTTTGTAATGCAAAGTAACTACTATTTTAAATACGAAACAAATTGATATTTTCGATATTGATTTAATGAGAATATATACCTCAAACTAACAAACTTTATTATTTTTATTTCAAATTTTATATGCAACTTATAACAATCAATAGTGAACTTATGTTCATTATTATGCATTCTTTGTTGACCTAATTAATTTATAATATGATTTACTGCGGAACTAAAAGCCAAAGTGACTGCTTTATCCTTAAACATTTCATTGAGCCTGCCCTTGTCGCATGCCGCACAAATCTCCTCATTGATAGGGATTTGGGTGAGCAATGGGATATTGAACATTTTCGACAATGCCTCGCCACCGCCACTGCCAAACAGAAAGTATTTTTCATTGGGATGGGCTGTTGGTGTAAACCATGACATGTTTTCTACAATTCCTACTACTTTAGTGCCTACGTGCTCGTCGTTAAATAATGATATTGCTTTTTGAACATCTGACAGTGCAAGCAATTGTGGCGTGGTAACAACCAAAACACCAGCTATTTGAAACTCTTGCAACAAGGTAATATGCACATCGCCGGTGCCTGGAGGAGTATCGATAATTAAATAGTCGAGTTCGCCCCAACTAGTTTCGGTCATCATTTGCTTCAGCCCCTTTGCCACCATTGGTCCTCGCCAAATAATAGCTTGATGCGCATCGAAAAAGAAGCCAATGGACATAATTTTAATTCCAAACCGAATGTGTGGCTCAATAAGATGTTTTCCTTCGTGCGAGGTCATTACAGGGCGTTCGGCATTTTCCAAATTAAAGAGCGTGGGTATAGAAGGACCATAAATATCGGCATCCAATAATCCTACTGCATATCCTTCCAGTGCCAGCGATAATGCTAAACCTGCCGCAACAGTCGATTTCCCTACACCACCTTTGCCCGATGCTACCATAATTATTTTTTTGATGTTGGGCAATTTAGTTTTTACTATTTGATGTGCATCAGCCATCTTATACGTTTTTTGTGCTTCCATTTTATTCTGTTTTTAATATTGTTTTATACCAATAAATACTCACAATATCAAGTGTTTACGTTTTCAATTTATACTCTAAATTTTCTAATATAGAAGTGATTGGATTTATATTCAATTTTTTCGATATAATTATTGTAAAGCAGCGTATTTAGTATTGAAGGGTCTGCATTATTTTTTCTCAATAATTCATCCATCGTATCCTGACGAATGGGGTGAACGGAACAAATATTAATAATGTCCTCGAGCGCATTGCCCGTAAAACCAGTGTTTGTTCCCTCAAATCCAAGTATCAACTCGGTATTCAATCCTTTTGCATTAAAAATCTGATATGCTTCATTCAGAGTATATTCGTTGGGGGGCATTACCGAATTCACTGCTGGCGGGCGAGTTGGAATAGAAATATATGCAACGGTCGGATGTATTTCTGATACCAATGTTGCTGTTTGAGCTACAATATTGTCCGAATCATTTGTGCCATTCACAAGCATGGTTTCAGTAACCAATTTCCCTTTAAATTCTTCAGAAAATAAATGCAATCCTTTTAAATACTGTTCAAAACTAACATTTTTTATCGGTCTGTTTATTTTTTGCCAAACGCTTTCATCCGCCGCATCAACTTTTACCGAAACCCAATCGGCTCTACATAAATCGGCTCTTACCTGTTCATCTGATAAAAGCGAAGCATTGGTAATCACTGCTATTGGCGTGTCAAATCGTTTAAGTTTTTCGATTGACTTTCCTAAATTAATATCCAATGTAGGCTCGCCATTGGCCACAAAAGTCAAATATTCTGGTTTGTCATTGTCGTTTAGCTTTTCTAAATGTTTTTGTACTTCATCAAAAATCACAGCTGGGTCATAAAAAGTCTGTCGTGTAGCACTATATTTATGTGTAATTCCCACCTGACAGTAAATGCAGGAGTAGGAACATAATTTTTGAGCTGGTATATTATTTATTCCCAAACTTTTACCTAAACGACGTGACGGAATTGGTCCAAAACTAATCATGGTTTCTAAAATTTAATATTTGCATTGCTTCAATTACCAAAAATGGATATTAAATTTCTAACTAATTGCCCCCACGGGACATACCCGCACACATTTTCTGCATTTTTTGCATAGCTCATTTTGAATTAGTGCTTTTCCATCAATCATAATAATGGCATTGGTAGGGCAACTTTCAACACAAGCCTCGCAACCAATGCATAAGTCGGCATCAACGATAGGAAATACCCTTGGTTTTTGAACATCTGGAGTAGTAATTTCAGGGGAGGATATAGTTTGTTTTTCCAGTGTTTGTGTTTCCGAAGAAATCAATGTTGCTTTTTCCGAAGTGTCTCCTCTCAGGAGCATAATCTGGCATGTAGGACAGATATTAGACTTGCATGGAATACCCGGCACATGGGGAATTGAATAACCACAGCGCGGACAAGTACATACAGCAGCGGATGAGCTTGATTGTTGTTGACTTTTCCTATTGTTCTGATTATTTTTTCTATTTCCAAACATGGTTATATCGTTTATCTCAATTAATTTTTCCTTTAATCATCCTGAAACTCTTTTCTATCAATTTCGAAATTTCAGCTTCGGGTGCCCATTCTACAATGCTTTTGCAATTTACCATGGCATCCACTACTTGTCGGTCAAACGGATATTTTCCGGCAATAGAAATATTTGATTGCCTGCAATGGCTTTCTATTTGATTGCTTAAGTCTGTATTTAAGTCGTATTTATTGACAATAACCCAAGTTCTGAGTTTAAAATTAGCCGTTATTTCCATGGCTCTTTTTAAATCGTGCAAACCAGAAATGGTGGGTTCGGTAACAATCACTACGTGGTCTACGCCCGTAATGGTAGAAATGGCGGAACAACCAATTCCCGGAGGGCCATCAATAATTATTGTTTCTAGTTGATGGTCTTTCGATAGCTGTTTTGCTCTGTCGCGCACCATATTCACGAGTTTTCCCGAATTTTCTTCGCCAGGCGATAATCGTCCGTATACCATTTTGCCGTTTCTGAAACTGCCAGTATACATTCTGCTTTTATCTTCATTCTCCATTGTAATGGCTTCGAATGGGCATATCCTGGCACACAACCGACAGCCATCGCAAGCGGTCTCAGAAATTTCAACTTTTCCGCTCAAGTCCGAGATAGCGTCAAAACGGCAGTAATCAATGCACTTTCCGCATGAGGTGCAAATATCATAATCGATAATGGCTTTTTGTCCCGATATAAAAACCTGTTCTTCTTCGTGCGTTGGGTCAAATAAAATATACAGATTGGCAGCATCAACGTCGCAATCTGCCAGCACCACTTTTTCTGTTAATGTAGCAAAGGCAGCACTAATACTACTTTTACCTGTTCCACCTTTTCCACTAATTACGGCTATTTCCATATTGGTATTTTATACTGTTATACAAGTTTTTAAATTGAGATTGCCATTGAATTTGATGTTTACAAAGCAATTCACCTTTCGAATAAATGGAAGCAATCGTTTTATCGAAAGGAATATTCATCAAAAGTGGAATATTCTCTTTGTTGAGATAAACGTACACATCATCATTTCCCAAATTGGCTCTGTTCACTATCACACCGTAGGGTTTGTTGAGTGTTTTTAATGTTTCTACCGACTGCTTCAAATCGCTCAATCCAAATGGCGTTGGCTCAGTTACTAAAATCACATAATCGGCTTGAGCCACGGTTTGAATAAACGGACAGGAAGTGCCAGGAGGCGAATCCATCAACACAATTTCTGTATTTTCGGCTTGCTTAATGGCTGCCTTAATCACCGAAACTGGTGAGTAAACGCCCACTTTTACACGCGCTTCGATAATCGATGCATTATCCGTTAATGAATACGTATTTACCGTGCCCAACTCATCTTCTTTTTCGGTAATTGCCCCAAACTGGCAAGCCACCGAGCACGCACCACAGCCGTGGCATAGCTCGTCCATTACTTTTATCACTTTTGATTCGCCCAAAAAGAATATGGCGTTGTAATTGCAGTATTCATTGCATTTTCCACAATACGTACACATGCTTTCGTCAATAACGGGAACAAGCTGCGTAATTTGAGTAGAGTTTGCGAGTTTTCCTTTAAAAAACCCGAGTACATTGGGCTCTTCGGCATCGCAATCTACCAAGGTAACATTTAGGTCTTGTTGCTGCAAGCTGTAAAATAGATTGGTAGAAACAAAGGTTTTACCAGTTCCCCCTTTTCCGCTGGCTATGGCAATTTTAATTTTTTCAATCATAATCCTTTCGTATTTTGCTATTGGTAAGTGTTGGTTTAATTCTATTTATTAAGAATCCCGTATTCCAAGTATTTAAACCCGTGTGAAGAATATAGTATTTTTGAGGAATGGGGTGGGTTCCGTTTATTACTTTTAAATGCTGTTTATTTGTAATAAGTTTTTCAATATCAGCCATGTACGGACATGGTGGGTAACCAACCAAAAACCCAGTGGCTAAATGTACGTGCGTTGCTTTGTTTTGAATCATTTCCTCAAGCGCATATTCAATATTCTCGCCCGGACAACCGCCACAAGTTGCAAAAGCTACAAGTTCCACTTCCTTATTTTTGTATATTTCAAAAGCGCCTTCACGATTACGCAATGCTTTGAAACATTTTCCACCCGAACAAGTGCGGTAGTGGTCGCAAATCATTATTCCGAGTTTGATTTTTTCCATGTATATTCATATTTTAAGAAATAAGACCTTGGAGCATTTTTATTCTGCATGCTTAATGATGTAAATAATCAAAATGCCCAATGTGATTAAAAGAATTTGTATAACCGACTCTTTAAATTTTGTTTTCTGGTGCATTTCGGGTATTAAATCGGCCAAGGCAATGTACAAAAAACTGGAGGCCGAAAAGGCTAACGCATAAGGAATGAGCCACTTTACAGCTCCCATAAAAAAGTAAGCAGAAACTCCAGCTACTATTGCGGTACTACCCGATAGCATGTTGTAAAACAAAGCCTTGCGTCTGGAAAAACCAGCTTTCAGCAAAATACCAAAATCGCCTAATTCTTGTGGTACTTCATGAAAAATGATAGAAATGCATACAAATATTCCCAGTTCTATCGACGTTAAAAATGAAGCAGCTATCACAATGCCATCGATGGCATTGTGAAAAGCATCTCCGATAAGAATCATAGGTGCAGCCGCTTTGATGTGTCGTTCACAATCAATATTTCGGCAAGTTCTCCAAAGAATAATTTTTTCCAACACAAAGAAAAACAGAATTCCTGCAAGAATAAATGCAAAAACCTGATTGCTGTCGGCCATTGAAATTGCTTTAGGAATCATTCCCAAAAAAGCAGCTCCCAAAAGCGTACCGCCAGCCAAGTAAGTCAGGTAAGTAGAAATAACTTGTAACTTATTGTCGTTGGCCAATAATAGTAAGCCCGCTAACCCCACGCTACCCACACTTCCTGCAATTAAAGCTATTATTGTATAAATTAAACTGTTTGTCATGTTGTCTAATCTAAAAAATATCTTTTTGATTATAAACCACAAAACTACCTTTGTCCACGTTTAAATTTTCAG
>JFJP01021685.1_pt1 | contig 13979 bp, 6 predicted proteins | sample 431651 | NCBI WGS metagenome assembly JFJP01 (sample SAMN02602958, study PRJNA72255) | Microbial mat metagenome, whole genome shotgun sequencing project. | biome: fresh water; feature: sink hole; material: water; isolation source: purple microbial (photo- and chemosynthetic) mats found in... | reverse complement strand
CTTTGCTCACTTCCATAGATTGAATCATATCCGCAGGCACGAGGTCAAGCTGAACGGTACGATCTTCAGCTTCTGCCGAGGGGATACGTTCGCCATTTATTGTCACCGAGTTATACTGAGGAGCTGTTCCGCGAATATTACCAAAACGCGCTTCGCCCTGGTCGTACTGAACATTCACACCGGCGATGCGTTTCATCGCGTCACCCACGTTGGCGTCCGGAAATTTTCCCACCTGATCCGAAGAGATTACGTTGGTAATATTTTCATTTGTTTTTTGGGTGTTGAGCGCTTTTGTCTGTCCTTGAAGATACCCAGTAACGGTCATCTTTGACATTTTGCTGATTCCCGCTTGTACTTTAAAATCAGCCGCAACGGTTTTTTCTCCCAAGACGGCAACTTCCTGTGACGTGATTTCAAAACCCATACCGCTGACAGTAACTACATGTGTTCCCTGAGGAATCCCGGTGAGAGTGAATTTCCCGTAGCTGTCTGAAATCGTTGTTTTTCCCAACGATTCAATGCGAATTGTCGAACCGGGCATCGCCTGATTGTTTGAATCGACGATGCGACCTTTTACCACACCATTTGTCTGGGCTTGAACAGATGAAAGAGAAACAACAATCGCCAACGCATACGCCGCATTTCGCGTAAACTGCATACTATCCTCCAATTATGGTACATAAAAAAAACTGAACGGAAGTAAGATACGAATGCGATGTAAGAATTTCGTTTTGGTTACGCAAGTTTTTGGAGTTATAAATATTGTGCACAGATGCAGGCAGGCATGCTTGCTTGGGGGAATCATATGCTGAGCGTTGTGTTGTCTAATGATCTTATTTACATCGAATTAATATTGCAGTAAACAACTCGATGTCTCTTCTATTTTCCCCAAATTGCGATAACAACTACGCCGATAAACATGAGAAATCCACCGGTAAACCGATCTTTCAGATTCCGTTCTTTAAGAAAAATCACCCCGAGTAGAATAGACAAAAGAAGGCTAACTCGTTTCAGTGCGATGAAATAACTCACCTGTACCATCTGAATCCCGATCATCTGCGAAGCGATAGATATTGCCGTTAAAACTCCCACGACCAAAAGAGCGGGACGAGTGAGAAAGCGGTGTTCGCGGCGAATAATCACCGGAACCAGTAGCCCTAGAGCAGTGAAAGAGTAGTACACCGCACCGAAAAAGAGTGGCGAAGATCCGTTTACCCCCACTTTTCCTAAAACTCCGGTGATACTGAACAAAAAGGCGGTTACTATCATCAACTGTGAACCACGTTCACGGGTCAGAGCGATAAATGGCGCAAAAAAGGAACCCGATTTCGAGTCTGAACAATTGAGGAACCAGGTTCCCAAAACGATAGCAGAAATGCCGAACAGAGCAGAAACCGATGGATACTCCTGAACTAAAATTGGGGCGGTGACCAGCATAAATACGGGAGTGAAGGCGAGAAACGGTGCGGTAAGCGATAGCGGCGAACGCTGTATCGCCGCCATATAGGTGAGTGTTGCCATAATTTCCAGAGGAATTCCAATTCCACAGGCGACAAAAAATCCCCGCGAGATCGTAGGAATACCTTGGGGAATAGCAAAAATCCAAAGGAAAATGGCAGAATAAAAGATCCTTGTGAAACCCTGCACCGCCGAAGGGATATCCCGTTCTCGTCGACTGATCAGATCGGTAACAGAGTGAGTCAGTGCGCTAATCAGTCCGAGTAAAATCCAGATAAGTTCCTCCTGAAAGAGTGGTTCTTGATTCAGAACTGTAGTTTACTTCACCGGAAAAATAGTTCCATTCCCACGGCTTGGCGACTGGCCAGTTCCGGAAGTCGTTTGAAATGATACTTTTTTATCAGTGGTAAGAGCCAACTGGTCAGCGGAATCAGCACCCATCGATCGAATAGGCGATATCTACTTTTTCTTCGTAGAAGCAAGCTAAACAGTATCCCTTCGGTGATCCAGCGCAGTCGAATCGGTGCGAAATCATACTCAACCTTAAACCCACGAGGATATTTTGCTCGATACCGTTCAATCCGTCGAAGGATCTTTTCGTGCCGCGTTTTTCCAAGATAAAATCCACGGATCGTATAGATAAGGTCAAATGTATCACAAGATTCAAGAATGGATTTCCCGCAGGAAGGAGAGTTTTTCGCGAACTGTTTTAATAGTTTCAGTTCAGCTTTTAGGAGTGAATCCCGTTCACGAACCATTTCCGGATTGCCCACAAAAGATCGAACCACCATACGGATTGCAGGATTGACCAGGATTGTGTCCCAGAAGATCCAGAGAAGTGGCGGCACACGAAGACGGCGAAACCAGAGATTCTGTTCCGCAAAAGGTTTGAAATACCAGAGTTCGTTAATCAAACGATCAAAGATTTGAACCATCGATCGAATGGAGTCCCGTTCTTTTCGAGGAAATTTATGCGAAATAGAGCGATCGAGAATGTCATCGGCGGTCACATTTGAACTAAACAGTTCCACCGTGGCGATCAGATTTAGTTCATTCCAGAACGAACTATTATCTAAGAGAGTCAGGCGATCAAAATGTGACCAACCACCGGTCTGAGCCCAGACAGAAATACCGCACACCGTGGGGATTTCTCGTAGTTGATCGCGAATCTCTTCGTACTGCCACCCCGCATAGGCGGGAAATTCTCCGAACCCTTCGTATTCGCGCCGTGCCTGAAATTCGACTATCTGCTGACACGGCGAAGTTTTGATTCGTTCATTCAGTTCGAGATAGCGGAAATAGTCTGCCGTGCCGTATTTGCGTGAAATAATCAGTGAAGGAGACTCTATTCCCGCAAAAAGTTCCTGTTCTGTGGCTTGATTCCAAATGAGATCGCCGACAGAAAACGCACCAAGCCCCCATGTACGAAAAATGAGTTTTTTCTCTGCCGATTCAAACAGCGGGAGAATTTCGCGAAGCCACCGGTTTCCCTGACGAGGAGTGCGAATCCACATGCGGCTTTTAAAGAGCGATTTCACTTCCACCCCATCCGTTTCACCGATACGAACAACCACGCCAGACACCTGCGGAAAGGTGTCAAAAAGCCTTGAAATGGACTCGGAAAATAGCGCCATTACCGATCGATCTTTTTGTTTCGACACCGTTTCGATATAGCTGTTCCAAAACATGATATCGGTAGTGACAAAGAGTTGCAGTTGTTCCTCTTGAGCAATTTCGAGGATTTCTGCGAAAAATTTCTGGTATGAAAAAACCGTTCTGCTTACCAAGTAGGGGTAAAAATCAAACAGTGTCAGATGAGCCAAATCATCCACGGTGATTGCCGTACAGCCGATCCGCTTGGCTTTTCGGCAATACTCCCGAAATGCTTCGAGAATTTGTATGCTGGCTGAAGGATCCACTTGGCCGGATTGCACCAGTCGATGGAGGGGTGATTTCGACCAGTTATGCCGTGATCCATCGCGATAGGGAACAAAAAATGGGGCGATTCCATCGATAAGAATCAAAGGAGTTTTTGTTGTATCCAAATATTGCTTCCTGTTGAAAGTATTGAGGAAATTAAGGGAGTTCTAGAAATACATCTTTAACTGATTTAATGCTGTGTGATCTCTGTTAGAAATGCTATGACTAACCTGAGAAAGAAGGAGAATCGCACCCATGGAATGGGTGCGAAAAATTATTTATCAGCCAAACTCATTTTTATAATAGATCCGCCGCCAGTTCCGCCAGTTCTGATCGTTCGCCTTTTTGAAGAACAATGTGGGCAAACAGTTTCTGAGAACTCATACGGGAAATCAGATAGGACAACCCGTTAGAGTGACTGTCAAGATAGGGGTGATCAATCTGGTTAATATCCCCCGTGAAGACAAGCTTTGTTCCTTCCCCGGCGCGAGTGATTATGGTTTTCACTTCCATGGGCGTAAGGTTTTGCGCTTCATCGACAATGAAAAAAGTTTTCACCAAACTTCGCCCACGGATATACGTGAGCGGTGTAATTTTGAGTTTGTCCAGCTCTAACATTCCTCCGATTCTCTTTGCATTTTTGTTCCCATCGGTGAACTGATGTTTAATCACTCCGAGATTATCGTGAAGCGGTTGCATGTATGGTGCGATTTTCGCATCAACATCACCGGGGAGAAATCCAATGTCACGGTTTGAAAGTGGAACAATCGGTCGGGACACATAGATCTGAGCGTAGTTTTTACGCGATTCAAGAGCGGCGGCAATGGCGAGAAGGGTTTTCCCTGTTCCTGCTTTTCCTGAAATTGCAACCAATTTAATATCTTCGTTCAGTAGATGATTTAACGCAAAACTCTGTTCTGCATTGCGAGGCGTTATTCCATAGGCGGTTCGTTTTTCAACCCGTTGAAACTCATTTCCCCATCCGTCATAACAAGCAAGAGCTGATTTTGTGCCACTGCGCAAAATGAAACACTCATTGGGGTAGGGGTCTAGCGGTACTGTAAGCATATCCGGAGTGAAATCCGGTTTTGGTGAATAGAGTCGATCAATAAGCTTGATGTCAAAACCTTCGACCGTGCGTATTCCCGTCGAAAGCGAAGACAAATCCTGTACTCGATCGGAAGTGTAATCTTCCACGATAATTCCCATGGATCGTGCTTTCATGCGAAGATTTACATCCTTGGTAACCAGTATGACATTTTCACTTTTATTGATGTGAAGAAGGGAATACGCGGCATTGAGAATACGATGATCGGGTTTTTGACCGGGGAAATTTGATTCCATGTCGGGATGATACTCTTTTTCCAGCTGAATGCGAATTGTTCCGCGATTTTCTCCAAGTGAAAGACCTTTGGTAAAAATTGAATCATGGGAGAGCGTATCGAGCGTGCGAGCAAATTCACGGGCATGAAAGTTGAGCGTTTCATTCCCTTTTTTGAATGTGTCAAGCTCTTCGAGAACCGCAATGGGAATCACCACATCGTGCTCTTGGAAATGGAAAATACAGGAACTATCATGAAGAATTACATTGGTATCAAGAACAAAACATTTTTTCGCTGATGCTTTTTTAGGCATAGCAAGCTCCTTGGTTAAACAGATGTAAAACACTTTGAATAGATCTTCGTTGTCGGGGGAAAATGGAGAAACGAATTCCCCTGAGAGCGTTGCTGTTGAATAGTTGTACCTTGAACGGTAAATGGTTTCCTTTATACAACGATCCTCCTCAGAAAAGATTCTTATAACAGTCTACCACAACAAATTGGCGAAAGTGTAAGCATTGGGTTAGTTCTCGGTGAGAAACCAGTTGGGTGCGGGGGCTACTTTTTGAGATTCGAATAGTACGCATTACCAAGAACATCACAATCAAATACAAATGGTTACAAAACAGAGTTGTAACAATCACAAGCTATCTTCCCTGAACAAATTTAACAAGGAGTATCAATGAGAACTCTCCTCTATACTGGCCTGATTTCTCTGGCGACGTTGACCGTTGCAGCTGTCTCTTCGGAATCGGGATCGATCACATCGGGAAAACCGACACACAAGAATATAATCCTGATGATTCCCGATGGATGCGGGACGGCTCACACAACTCTCGCTCGACTCTACAAAGGATCGCCACTTGCTGTTGATTCACTTGCCGGCGGGCTCTGCCGAACTCACTCAGCCAATGCGGTGATCACCGGATCTGCAGCGGCCGGAACGGCACTGGCCTGTGGAATCAAAACCGAAGAGTCTGACGATGGAATCAAAATGCTGGGACTTTACCCTTCAAATCGAACGGTGAGTCGCCCCGATACCATTGGTGTTCCTGCCAATGCATTTTCACCGGTACCGTCAATTTTAGAAGGAGCGAAACTTCTGGGAAAAGCAACGGGCATTGTGGCAACCGCTCGGTTTAGCCATGCAACTCCCGCGGCATTTTTGGGACATTTCCATGATCGAAACGCCTACGATCTTCTGGCACGGCAGATGTATTTCTCAAATCCAGACATCCTTTTCGCTGGAGGAAAAGATCTGCTCGATGGAACGATAAACAAGGGAATCAACAGAACAACGAAGGATCTTGGCTATGATTTCTTTGTCACCGATCGTGCGGCATTCGATGCCGTAACTTCCGGTCGAGGTATTGCGCTGTTTGGATCAAAAGATATGGCGAAAGATCTTGATCGAGATTTGGCGAAAGAACCATCGCTGGCAGAAATGACTTCAAAATCGATTGATCTCTTGAGTAAAGACCAGGACGGGTTTTTCCTCATTGTCGAAGGTTCACAAGTGGATTGGTCTTCACATGCCAATGATCCGGTGGGGGTTGCTACGGAGTTTATCGCCTTTGACAAGGCGGTTTCCGTGGCAAAAAAGTTTGTGGAAAAAAATCCGAACACGCTGTTGATTGTTCTTCCCGACCATGACAACGGAGGTATGTCCATCTATTCGGATGATTCAAAGAAATTTCTCAACGGCAAAAAGTACACTTCGCTGCAGCCTTCTGATGTAACGGTTCAGATGAAAAAAGCGACAAAAACTGCCGAATGGATTGCTCTGAAAATCACCAAAGATTCAATAAGTGATCCCGAAAAACTACGTTCGTTGATTGCACAATTCTATGGAATTAATGATCTTACTGATAACGAGTTAGCACTTTTAACCGCTGAAAAGAATGTGGAAAAAGTTCTTGGCCAGATCATGAGTCGCCGTACGTATATCGGCTGGACCACTGATGGTCATACAGGAAATGATGTTCCACTTTGGTATGCAGGAGTTTCAAAGCCTCTGCCTGTCATGAACAACACCGACATTGCAGAACTGATGTTCCGGTCGTTCGGGATTGATCGTACAAAACTAGAACAGAATCGCTTTGTAGAGTCGTCAAAACTGTTCCCTTCGGCGAAACAAAAGATTGACACCGCAGGAGTTGCCTATCAAGGTTTAGGAACACTCACGGTGATCAGTCAGAATGATACGGTTCAATTTGAACTGAACAGCACGATCGCTCGGAAAAATGGTACTGAAATTCGTCTTGATGGACTGGCGGTCTATTCGCCGATCACGAACAAGGTATTCCTTCCCCGGTCTGCGGAAAAGTTGTTGATCAAAAAGTAAAATTGTTGCTAACAACTGTCTTGCACAAATCTCTCCAAATTGATACGGCATCGTTACAAAAGTGTAACGATGCCGTTCTATTTTTTAGGGAAGAAAATCGTTTGTTATTTTGAATAAGGAATTCCTATGAAAAACTATCTTACCGCATTGATTTCCGCTGCTTTTGCTGGATCAACGCTCGCTTCGCCGGAACTGACTCGTATCAGCAGTTACGAATTTGGTATCTCCAACAAAGATGGGGGAGTGGCAGAAATTTCCGCTTTCGACGCCTCATCAAAAAAGCTGTTCACCGCCAGCGCAGAAATCGGTGGCGTCGTGGTTTTAGACTATTCAAACCCCGCACTTCCCGTATCTCTTGACACCCTTCGATTTGTTGCGGAGAAAGCTGGCGAAAAACGGCTACCAAACTCCGTTGCGGTCAACAATGGCGTTTTAGCGGTGGCGGTTGAACGAGTTGACTCGATAACCAATAGTAATAGCGTACTTGTTCCTCGACACCTCACCGGAGATATCACTCTGTTTGATCTGACCAAAACGGGAACTCCTTTTATTGCAAGCTACGAAGTGGGATATCTTCCTGATATGGTAACATTTTCGTCCGATGGTAAAAAAGTGGCTGTCGCCAACGAAGGAGAACCTTCGGCGGAGTATCTTGCCGATCCCGTAGGATCAATTTCCGTAATCGATTTGTCTGCGGGAACAGATAAAGGCGTGGTAACAAACCTTGAGTTTACTCAATTCAATGCAGACTCTGCGACACTTGTCGCGTCGGGAGTTGTGCTCGAAGGTTTCAAAGGGGCAACAGTCGCTCAGGATCTGGAGCCGGAATATGTGGCGATCAACCCCGAAGGAACAAAAGCTTGGGTTACACTTCAAGAAGCGAACTCGCTTGCCCTTGTTGATCTTACCGTTCCATCGATAACTTCGGTGGTTCCTCTCTATCGTAAAGACCTTTCCGTAAAAGGAATGGGGATGGATTTGATCAGTGACAAAAAGTTTGAATTGGCAAACTACACGATCGAAGCGCTTCCCATGCCCGATGGAATTACTCACTTTACCACCAGTGGAAAAGGGTATCTCCTGATTGCCAACGAAGGAGATGGGCGTGAATATGGAACTCCCTACAACAATGAAATCAAAGTTTCTAAAGTTACCACATGGGATCCTTTAATGGATCAAGGATTAATAACGAAAGTTCCTGATCTGACGATTCATGTGGGAGAAAGTTCTAACTCTTCCGGTCAATATGACAAATTGGTCATGTTTGGTGCACGAAGTTTTTCTGTGCTCGACGAGTCAGGAAAACTGATTTGGGACAGTGGAGAAGAGTTTGAACAGATCACATCAACCCTTGCCGGAGCCGTTTTCAATGCGAGTCATGCCCCGGGAGTACTTCCCAAGTTTGATGATCGTAGTCCCAAAAAAGGACCCGAACCTGAAGCGGTGACGGTAGGAACAATCAATGGAGTTCCCTATGCCTTTATCGCCCTCGAACGAATCGGTGGAGTAATGGTGTATGATCTTTCAAATCCTGAACTTCCAACATTTGTTCAGTATGTTAACAGCCGTGATTTTACGATCACTACAGAAGGAAATAAAAATGCGCTCGGCCCTGAAGGTCTCCTGTTTGTATCGGCAGATAAAAGTCCTACAGGTAAAGCACTGGTGATTGTTTCCAACGAAGTTTCCGGGACGATTGAAACATTTAGTTTTGACGATTCAACCGGTGTTACCACTGCGAACAGTAACGGTACAAAATCGTTGAATTTCCAAGTTGATAAGAGCGCCGTGTCATTATCGATCCCTGCAAATCAGGAACTTACCATTCGCCTGTTCACTCTTAATGGAAGAGAAATCAGTACGCTTCACCGCGGAATGATCACTGCGGGTTCCCATACGATTGCGTTACCAAAGAGTTTGGGCGCGGGTGCCTATTTGATTTCTGTTGAAACTGCAACAGAACAGCAAGCTCGAATGATCTCTTTTTAAGATACTGATAGTGCAAGATCAACGAGGTTCGGTGGAGATTCCATCGAACCTTTTTCATATACAATGCTACTATTAATCCTGATATCATTAAAAACTCATCATATTGTTTCATAACAAAATACTCATAAGGTGACCACGAAAAAAACATGGAATAGCGGTATTTTTTGACATTGGAACGTACACAAGGAGCAAAAATGCTTTCTGAACGCTGGATTACCGCTATCGAAACAGTCGATTTTGCATTTCAACCTATTGTAAACATTCACACGGGTATAACCTTTGGAGTTGAAGCACTGCTTCGAGATTGTGAATTAGCTGGCTTTCCGTCAATCAGGGATTTTTTTGATACTGCTTTTTTCGATCAGTGTCTTGTCGAAGTTGATCTGATGCTTCGTGAAAAAGCAATTAGAAAGTTCCGGTCAATTTGGTTTCATGAATCGATTAAGTTGTTCTACAATCTTGATAACCGTTTGGTGTGTATGGCTGATTATCGCGAAGGAACAAAGGCAATCTTAGAACGTGAACCGATGGAACCGAGTAATCTCTGTTTTGAAATTAGTGAACAAGATCCGTGGGAACAAGGTGCTTCGACAGAAGAACTACTCCGTCAATACAAAGATAGTAACTATCGCATCGCTCTTGATGATTTCGGTGCGGGATTTGCAGGATTACAGCTACTTTATAACACCGAGCCCAACTATGTAAAAATGGATCGATTCTTTATTAGTGGTATTTGTAGCGATTCCCGCAAAAAACTGTTTGTAAACCATACCGTTACATTAGCACATACGTTAGGAATTCTTGTAGTTGCCGAAGGGGTAGAAACTGCTGAAGAGTTTCGTGCGTGCTGCGATATTCGTTGTGATTTGGTTCAGGGATACTTGATTGCACGACCCACTAAATTGTGTAATGACCTAGTTCCGTATTATGAAAAAGTGCGCACAGCAAACGATCAGAATCGTCGAAATACTCACAGTGATCAACAGTTGATTCGTGATCGTGTCCGTAATATTACGCCCCTGCGTTTCCCCGCTTCCTCATTGGTTGACCTTCTCGAATTTTTCAGAACTCATAGTAATGAACATTTTGTTCCAGTTGTAAATCATTCTGATGAACCACTTGGCATTATTCACGAGCGCGATTTGAAAGAGTACGTGTACTCTCCATTTGGAAGAGAACTGCTCACGAGTCGACGATTCAAGCGAAAGTTGAATGATTTTATTCATCCCGTTCCCATGGCGGAACTTCATAATACCCTCGAAGAAGTTCTTGAAGTGTACAGCGCCGAACAGTTCGAAGGTGAGTGTATTTTTATAACGGAAAATGGAAAATATTACGGGATTTTGACCGCAAAAACATTGTTGGATGCGTTAAATGAAAAAAATATATCCGTTGCACGAGATCTCAATCCTCTAACCCGCCTTCCGGGAAACAACTTGATTTCAGAACAGATCTGTCGTTCTTTGATGGACAGTTCAATAAGTCGATCTTATTTCTATTTTGATTTTGATAATTTCAAACCGTTCAATGACATTTATGGATTCAGAACCGGGGATCGAATTATTCTACTCTTCGCAGAAATTCTTCAGAAGTATAAACTTGAACAGAATTTCTTTATCGGACATATTGGTGGAGATGACTTTTTTATGTTGATCAAAGGGATAAATATTCCTCTCTCCAAGGCGATCGCCACGGAAATTCAGCGGTCATTTCAAGAAACGATTATAGGACTCTACAGTGATTCTGATCGATCAAAGGGTGGAATTACTGCAAAAGATCGACATGGGGAAGAACGGTTTTATCCGATGATGCGTGTTTCCGTTGCTATAGGTTATGTAGAAGTGGAAATACAGATTACGGAGACTGATTGGTTTACTCAAGAACTTACGCATGTAAAAAGTCGAGCCAAAGAATTAACTCGTGGAATATCTGCACATAGAATTATTCCAACGGAACCAAAATTAATTGACGCATAAAGTTTCTGACTTACCTATGAATGAAGAGTGTTTATAACTTTCTAAAGTTCTAGAATAGATAATTCAGCAAAGCATATAACTTTTCAAAAGTAATTGTATTGCGATATTGCTTTATCCAAACGTTTTATCGGTTCACTTTTTAAAATGAGTCATTTGAATAATTTTGAACTGCTGCTATGGGAAGCTTTTCCACACCGTGAAATTATCCATTCGCACATTTAAGCTATTGAATTGTTGATAGTTAATATTGCCTTGGGAAATGCATTTATAATCATCAATAAAATTTTGTTGTTCACTCTTCATTAGGAAATTTCAACACATTTCTGCCTACTGATATCTTAAATCTTATTTCCACAAAAATATTAGACCATTTGAATGTGGATAAAGAAAGAATTTCCATTGAATATTACCGATTTGTAGCCTAATTGTTCGCATTACACTAGCAAGGCGTTCGAACACTCAGGTTATATGATTTTTTCTAGAATTTAACTGTCCAGTTTCATACAAAAATAACAATCATTCAACACCATTCACATAGTTGAGGAGTATCTTTTTTGTGAACTTGTACAGACCTGTCTATAGTCGGGAGGATTTATCGGAGAATATGAATTCCAATAAAGAAAAGTGGGCGTTTCATCTGAACCATGAAACGCCCCGACAGTTCGGAAAAACCGGCTTGCCGGTAAACAATAGCACTGAAGTTGAAAACAGAAAACTATTACTTACGGAGTGAAAATAGTATGAAAACAGAATTAGCAGTTATCCTTGCTGCCGCGTCGGTTATTTCGGCGGCTGAAATTCGTGGAAAAGTAGCGGAAAACGGTGGCGTACTTCCTGCCGCTAAAGTGGAAATTCTCAATGACAAAGGTGCTGTTCAAAGCACGATAATCACCGACATGAACGGTCGATTTATTCTTTCAAACCTTATTTCCGGTTCGTACAAAATTCGCACTTCCTATCTCGGATATGCGGATGTTGTAAAAGATGTAACGATCAGTTCTGACAGCGAAACAAAAGATCTTGGCGCCATTACCATGAGCGACCGCGTTGACACCATGGCAAAGATGAAAGTAGTCGGAACCATGAGCCGCGATCAAGCTCGCGCTCAGATGATCATGCAAAACTCCGATGCGATCACATCGGTTATCGCTTCTGACCGTATCGGAAAACTTCCTGACCGCAACGCCGCCGAAGCAGTTCAGCGCGTGGCTGGTGTATCAATCGAAAAAGACCAGGGCGAAGGTCGCTTTGTGGCAGTTCGTGGACTTCCGAAAGAGTGGAACTCGGCGACTCTCAACGGAAATCGTATTCCTGCCGCTGAAGAAGAAGACCTTTCTCGCGGAACTGCATTCGACTTTTTCCCAACAGATCTTATCGAATATATCGAAGTGAACAAAGCGTTTACGCCGGATAAAGAGATGGATGCTCTCGGCGGAAGTATCAACTACCGCACCAAAACAGCACCAGATCAGCAGACACTTCAGGCTTCTGCGGCCGGAGGAGTTGGTTCAAAAGAGATCAAGGGCGGAGAAAACGCTGTTGGTAAAGGTGCAATGAACGGATCGCTTCTCTATGGAAACCGATTTGCCGATGGTAAGCTCGGTCTCCTTCTGAACGGAACCTACTGGCGCCGTGCCTGGGCAACAGACAACTGGGAAAACCGTATCGGTGGTGATGGCCTTGGTATCTACCGCACTGAACTTCGTGACTATACTGGCGTTCGTCAAACCTACGGAGGAAACGGTGCGCTTGACTTCAAGTTCAACGACGACCATAAAGTAAAACTTCTCGGTATGTACGGATCGCTCAACGATGAAGAGCTTCACTACAAATATCGCCTTCGTTTTGACAAGGCCAAAGCTGATGCCAAAGGCGATACAACCAAGTGGAATCCCAACACCGGAACCGGTCTCGGACGCGTGGAAATTCAGAATATCCACAATATTCTGATAACTCAGTTTTGGGGTGGAGAGTTTGCCACAGAAAATCGTTTCAACGATCTTCTGAAACTCGATTTCTCCGTAGGTCACTACGAAAACAATTTCCACTACGGCGATGTACCTGATTCAAAGGACAACTCCTACTTTGCGTTGAAATATACGCAAAAAGGGATTGCAATGACCGGTCTCGAAGATCGTGGTGACGGTTCGATGGCGTACTTTGCCGCAGACGGCGGAAAAATGCCGAACAACGATGGCGTGAACACGCATATCGTGAACAATGGCGCAGCGGTAATCGATCCGGCTAAAGTGAGTTTCGCCGATGCTGGTGTCTATCGTGTTGAAAAAACCGAAAAGGACAACATCGTTCTCACCGGAGATCTGACCATTACGCCGACTGACAAACTGGAACTGAAAGTGGGCGGAAAATATCGCGACAAAGAGCGTGAAGAGTCGTTCTCTGATGAATACTGGTATTTCAAAAAAGGGGTCGACAAAAACGGAGACTCAATAAAAGCTCCAGCATGGTCTTCGATTGCAACAATTGACAAACCGGGTGTGGAAGATTTCCTTTCTGAAGTGGGCGGAGTTCCCGGTGATTTCGGTAAAGTTATGAAATCTGAAGATATCGATTCGTGGTGGGTGAACAACAGAGAAAATATGTATATGGATTCAACTGAATCAGCAACTCTTCTCAACGGTGCTGCGAACGGAAGAAATTACTCGTTGAAAGAGACCCATCAGGCGGGATATTTTCAGGGAAAACTGAAAGCATCTGATAAGCTGACACTCCTTGCAGGACTTCGCGGTGAACGCACGTGGTCTGAAGTCGAAGGATATCTTACCGCTTCAAGTGCTACCGACAACGGTGGTCTTTTAATCGGAAAGACTTACTATAAAACGGATAAAGTCACCAAAACCAATGACTATATGTCATGGCTTCCCGCGGTAAACGCTAAATTTTCTCCCGCAGAACGGTTGAATCTTCGCGGATCATTCGCTCGTACCTTTGCCCGTCCTTCCTTTGGCGACA
>JFJP01039269.1_pt1 | contig 13980 bp, 11 predicted proteins | sample 431651 | NCBI WGS metagenome assembly JFJP01 (sample SAMN02602958, study PRJNA72255) | Microbial mat metagenome, whole genome shotgun sequencing project. | biome: fresh water; feature: sink hole; material: water; isolation source: purple microbial (photo- and chemosynthetic) mats found in... | reverse complement strand
AACAACAGCCGGCATCCCTCCAACAATGAGGTATTGTTTATAATAATCTAACGCTTTATTGTGTAAAATTTCCGGCATTTTTAAATCAGCAGCAAAGTGTTTATGAATTTCATCCACCAATAAATCCTCGTCCAATGCCATTAAAAACTCTTCGAAATCCATCGGAAATAACTGTATTTCATCTACCTTGCCAACCGGAAACGAATAATTTTCGCGATTAACAGCTACTCCAAGTAAACTACCAGCACATACAATATAGTATTGTGGAGCTTCTTCACAAAAGGTTTTTAAAGCTGTCAATGCTCTGGGGCACGACTGAATTTCGTCCAACACAAGCAGTGTTTCTTCAGGAATAATGCGCTGACCCGAAGCCGTTTCAAGATATTGAATAATACGTAAAGGCTGTATATCAGTATCAAAATATGAATTTACAGCCAAATTTATTTCCAGATTAAAGTAAACGGTATTTTTAAAATACTTTTCGCCAAACTCCTTAATAAGATAAGTTTTACCCACCTGACGAGCGCCATTTACAATAAGCGGCAATCTGCCACTTTTCTTTTTCCATTCTTCCAATTGCTTTAAAGCTTTCCTTTTCATTGTGCTAAAAATTTACCCCTAACCCCTAAAGGGGAATAAAGAGCCTTATTACAGAGATACTGGTATTATATTATTCTAAATTAGGGCACAAATATAATCAAAGTGTGGGAATAAATCAAAATATTTTGATTTATTCCCACACTTTAGTCAAAATAGAGGATTTAAGTACATAAAGAAAGCAGACTTGTACAATCTGCTTTCTTCAAATTCTATTTCTTCAATGCCGTAATTCCCTCTTTCAGCGAAGCAATTTTACTTTCGGCATCAGCTTTTTTCTTGCGTTCACCTTCCACAATTTCCAACTTGGCGTTTGCCACAAAGCGTTCGTTGCCGAGTTTTTTCATTACCGATTCAATAAAGCCTTCGAAATAAACAATTTCAGTTTCCATTTTGGCAATTTCTTCTTCCACGTTTATCATATTACCCATTGGAATAGCAAATTCGGTAGTACCAACTAGGAAAGAAATTGAACCAGCTGCTTTGTCGGTTACATTTTCGATTGATTCCAGATTGCCAAGTTTAGCTACCACTGCATTGAACTTAGTGATACTGCCACTTTGAGTGGCGGTCTCACTTGTAATCACTTGCATACTCAATACTTCTTTATTTGGAATATTTTTCTGCAATCGAACAGTTCGAATTCCGGCTATAATTTCTTTTGCATACTCAAAATCAGCAATCAGCTTTTCATCTACTTCGTTAGCTTTTGGTTGCAATGCCACCATAATACTTTCGCCCTCTTTGCGTTCTTTGAGTGCTTGCCAAAGTTCTTCGGTGATAAATGGCATAAACGGATGCAATACTTTCAACAACGAGTCGAAAAAACCAAGTGTCGCTTCGTAAGTAGTACGGTCAATCGGTTGTTGATAAGCGGGTTTAACCATTTCTAAATACCACGACGAAAATTCGTCCCAAAATAGTTTATAAACCGCCATTAAGGCTTCGGATAAACGGTATTTCGAGAACAAGTCGTCAATTTCAATCAGTGTTTTATTTAACTGTGCATCAAACCATTTCACGGCCATTCGAGCCGATTCCGGTTGTTCAATATCAGCAACTTCCCATCCTTTTACCAAACGGAAAGCGTTCCAAATTTTATTATTAAAATTACGACCTTGTTCGCAAAGACTAATATCGAATGGCAAATCATTACCTGCAGGCGAAGTAAGCAACATTCCCAAGCGCACTGCATCGGCACCATAATCTACTATTAAATCGAGTGGGTCGGGCGAATTGCCAAGTGTTTTCGACATTTTACGTCCCAATTTATCGCGTACAATACCTGTGAGATAAACATTCTTGAAAGGCATATCGGTGCGATATTCGTACCCAGCCACTATCATACGAGCAACCCAAAAGAACAAAATATCTGGCCCGGTTACTAAATCGTTGGTTGGATAGTAATAATTAATCTCTTCATTTTCAGGATTATTAATGCCATCGAAAACAGAAATTGGCCACAACCACGACGAAAACCACGTATCCAAACAATCTTCATCCTGACGTAAATCGTCAATTGACAATGGATAATTGACAATGGTGAGTGCTTTTTGGTATGCTTCTTCTTTCGAAAGCGCAATTACCAAACCACCTTGAGGAAGGAAATACGCCGGAATGCGATGTCCCCACCACAATTGACGCGATATACACCAATCCTTTACATTTTCCATCCAGTGACGGTAGGTGTTTTTAAATTTGGCTGGATAAAGCTGAATGGCATCACTCATTACTGCTTCCAAAGCTGGTTTAGCCAACTCTTCCATTTTCAAAAACCACTGCATCGACAGTTTCGGTTCGATAACCACATCGGTACGTTCCGAAAAACCAACTTTATTGGTATAAGGCTCTGTTTTTTCGAGTAATCCGGCTGCCTCTAAGTCTTTCTCTATTTGTTTACGAACATCAAATCGGTCAAGTCCGGCATATTGCGCACCATGTTCGTTTAGCGTTCCGTTAGCGTTAAAAATATCAATAGATTGCAAGTTGTATTTTTCGCCTAACATATAATCGTTCACATCATGCGCCGGAGTAACTTTCAAACAACCCGTACCAAATTCCATGTCTACATATTCATCTTCTATAATTGAGATTTCGCGATTAATAAGCGGTACAAAACATGTACGACCCTTCAGATGAGCTGTTTTGGGGTCGTTTGGATTAATACAAATTGCAGTATCACCCATTATCGTTTCTGGGCGCGTTGTAGCAACCACCAAATAATCACAATCAGCGTCTTCAACTCCCCCTTTAGGGGGTTGGGGGGCCAGTTTATATTTTAAATAAAACAGCTTGCCATTTATTTCCTTGTGTATCACTTCTTCGTCCGAAAGTGCTGTTAACGCTTGTGGATCCCAGTTTACCATACGAACGCCACGGTATATCAAACCTTTGTTGTATAAGTCAACAAATACTTTTAACACACTTTCCGAGCGCACTTTATCCATCGTAAAAGCTGTACGCTCCCAGTCGCACGAAGCACCGAGTTTTTTCAACTGTTCCAAAATAATTCCACCGTGTTTGTGTGTCCACTCCCAAGCATGTTCCAGAAATTCATCGCGCGTTAAATCGGTTTTTTTGATACCTTCGGCAGCCAGTTTATTCACCACTTTAGCTTCGGTAGCAATGGAAGCATGATCGGTTCCAGGTACCCAACAGGCATTTTTGCCCTGCATACGTGCACGTCGAACCAATACATCCTGAATAGTATTATTGAGCATGTGGCCCATGTGAAGCACACCTGTAACGTTTGGTGGCGGAATAACAATTGTATAAGGTTCGCGACCGTCGGGTTTTGAACTAAAAAAACCATTATCTAACCAATACTGATACCATTTCCCCTCTATGTCCGTGGGGTTGTACTTACTTGCAAGTTCCATCTGTTATTATTTAATATTTATTCAGTTACTATTTAAAATCGTTAAGCTAAGCCTGAAGGGGTTAAATATCCTATTTTATTGTTATTCAACCCCTTCAGGGTTGTTCTAACAATACTCATAAAATCCATGGGTTACACCCATGGCTATTCACATTCAAGCCTTCCAGGCTTGCTATTTGTATAGTACACTAACTTAACGACATTGATTTACTATTTACAATTTATCTCATAAAACACCTAAAAATCTATATTTCAAAACTTTATGAATTATACCTTTGATAAATTTTAAGAATGCAAAGATAAAAAAAATTAAGGGTATTCTAAAACCATTTTTTTAGCTACTTTTGTAATATAGTTATAATAAAGAATAATTTCAATGGGACTAAAAAATTGGATAGTTGTATATCTGTGTTTAGCATTAGTGAGCACAAGTATTCAAGCGCAGATTGTAGACAAAAAAATGTCGACGGGTTTTAAATCTGCCGCTTCGCGAAATATAGATGTTCTTATTATTCATTCTGTTTTTAATAATTCGGGAGGTGAAATTTACGATATTGATTTAATAATCAAGCAATTTGCACGCTATGGTGTAAGTGCACATTATGTAATTGGGCGCAATGGTGAAGTTTACCAATTGGTGGACGAAAAAAATGTAGCTTATCATGCCGGAAAAAGCAGTTTGCCAGATGGTCGAATAGGCCTAAATAGCTGTTCATTGGGCATCGAAATGGTTTGCTCATATACCGAACCCATAACAGATATTCAAATGGAATCGCTCGTAAAATTAACAAAAGACATTCAGTCGCGTTACAAAATAAAGTATGTTTTACGACATTCGGACATTGCACCAGGAAGAAAAACTGATCCTTGGAATTTTGATTGGGAAAAATATAATGAGCTAATAAAAACAGAACTTTAGATCATTTTCATGGAATTTACCTACAATACTATACAATCATCGAGCACAGGCATTTACAAAGAAAAAGGAAGTAAATTTCTATCATTCGCTATTCCAATTAGCTCGGTAGAGCAAGCCAAAGAAATTATTCAGCAACATAAAAAAGATTATTTTGATGCTCGCCACGTTTGCTACGCCTATATGCTTGGTAACGAACGTAATATATATAGAGCAAACGACGCTGGAGAACCTTCGGGTACAGCAGGAAAGCCAATTTTGGGTCAAATAAACTCGCACCAATTAACCGATATTTTAGTCATTGTAGTTCGCTATTTTGGAGGCGTATTACTTGGTAAGGGTGGGCTTACAACAGCCTACAAAGAGGCAGCAAACGATGCAATTAGTAATGCAGAGAAAATTGAGAAAACTGTCAAAGCGAATATTAATATTCGCTTTGACTATTTGATGCTCAATGATATAATGAATCTGAGCAAACAATTAAATGCATCCATTTTGGAGCAGGAATTCGATAATGAATGTAGGATAAAAATGGCTATAAACAAAGCCGATGAAGAACTTGCGAAGACAAAACTTCAACAGTTATCAATCCATTCCCCCATCCATATTCATATCGGATGAAGCTTTTTTATCGCTTTGTTTTGGTTTCATATTTCCAAAATTATAAGTAGCTGTCAATCCTATCATTCGACCCATAAAGTACGTTTGCGAATTCTGATAAAAGCCACTACCATAGGTAATAGTAGTTCGTTTACGCGTATTAAACACATCGCGAACCATCAGATTAAGACTTAGATTTTTATTCATTAAAGTTTGACGCAAACCTAAATCAACAGCATAACTTGCCGATTCTTTACCTTGCGCAATAAGTCGAGGAGCCGAATAATCGCCTGTTACCTGCAAAAAGGTATTTTTACCCAAAATTACATTAGCCATCGATTTCACATTCCAACTAAAAAGTTCTTTTTCGGGAATAATAGTAATCAGGCTTGGATTGTATATACTAGCATAACTACTGGCGTTTATTTTATTATAATACAAATTTAATGTTGATGTAAGATTAATGATTTTTAAAATACGATTTTTAGCTACAAATTCGACTCCTAAATTCGATGATTTCGCTAAGTTCATTGTTGTACTCTCCATAATGCCTACACTATTTAAAAACTGAACACTTTGCATTACATCATCTGTATAACGATAATAAGCCGATGAAGATAATGTATGATTATCCCAAGATTTTATATGATTTAACTCAAAAGCTGTAGAGAGTTCTGGTAATAGATTTGGGTTGCCATAACTAACATTTGAAGCATCGGAATAATTTCGGAAAGGATTAATTTCGCGACCATGCGGACGTTGTATGCGTCGAGTTACATTTAGCTGTAATTCATTTTTATCAGGTAATGAGTATGATACGAAAGCACTTGGAAATAGATTTAGTTTTTTATATTGCGTGCCCGCTTTTGTTATTGGTTCTAAATCGTTTTCGTTTTCGTAGTACGAGTTATCCCAATCGCGGATAAAATACTCTGCTCTCAAGCCAGCCTGATACGTAAAATTGCCATATTTGCTGCCATAAGTTGCATAAGCTGCAAAATTATTTTCGTACTGTACAAAATTGTTATAATAGGATTTAATCTCTTTTCGAGGTGTAACTAAGTTGTCGAATGCTTCTGCAGGGCTGTAACGTGTTTCGCCCATTGCATTAATTCCTAATTCGAGTTTTTGATTTGTTGAGTATATCTTTGTATAATCCAGCTTGAATTCCAACTCATCGTTGTTTCCTTCGTAATTTTGGGTATAATTATCATTAATTGTATCCACTCTGTTTTCAGTTTCCACAATGGTTTCAATTCCGGTACGTTTGTGAGGCGACAGGGTGAAACTCGACATTAAGTTTGAACCTAATTTATCAATATCGAAACGATAATCAAGTGTTAAACTTGAGCTTGGACGAGTTCCTGTGCCAGTATTGCTACGAGTAAATAGCCTATTTGCAGGAATTAGCTTAAGGTTATCATCATAATTATAAAATTCGTAATCGATGGTGGAGCTTGAATACCCAGAGCCCAACATTCCAAAACCTGATAAGCTAATGGTATGTTTATCGTTGATATGATAATCGACACCTGCGCGACCGAAAAGTCCTTGGTAACCACGTCCCATATCCGAAACCTGATGAAGTAAGCTAATAGTATCTGTTCCATTCAATCCGTATCTGTCGAAATATCCTCCTCCTTTGAAATCCATCGCTCGAAGTCCTACATTCAAATAAGCATCAAACTTACTACTACTGTAATTTATGTTTAAGCCCAATGTACCAGTCGGTTTTGCCTTATCCACATACATAGCACCAGCCGAAACACTGCCATAATAGCCAGCTTTCCGTTTTTTATTTAAAACAATATTTATAATACCCGAAGTACCTTCGGCTTTAAATTTAGCAGAAGGATTAGTCATAACTTCCACCTTTTCAATACTTTCAGCCGGCATTTGCTGCAACACTTGTGCACGATTATCGGCTGTTAGCCCCGATGGTTTACCATTAATCCACACTTCGACACTACTATTATTTCGGAGCGACACATTGCCTTCGCCATCTACATCCACCGACGGTATATTTTGCAACACATCCGAAGCCGAACCTCCAGCCGAAGCTATGTTTTTATCTACCGTAAAAACTTTTTTGTCTAATTCGAACGACATTTGCGAACCCTGCCCCACAACCTCTACTTCCGAAAGCGTTTTGCTATCTTCGAACAGTTTAATAACACCCATATCCAATTCATTATCGGATACATTTAATGGTATATTTAAGGTATTGTATCCAACAAAACTCACACGCAATGTGTATTTTCCTTTTGGAACTTGGGGTAGTAAAAAATTACCTTTGTCGTCGGTTGTAACTCCTGTGGCAGGAGTTTCCGAATTTGATTTTGTTAATGCCACATTGGCAAAATCAATTGGCACTTGACTTCCTGAGTCGATAATTTTACCTTTAATAGTGTAGAGAGCGAAAATTGGGAGAAAAAAAAGAATAAGAAACAGACTTGAAATAAAACGTTTCATTTAAAATTATATTTATGTTTTTGTGAAATGCCTTTGACTAAAAATTTGAGCAAAGGTTTAAATTTTTGAGCAAAAAAAAGAGGCAAAAATCATGCCTCTTACTATAACAATTTAAAGTGTTAAAAGTTTGGAAGTAAATACTGACTTCTTGATTGAAGAATTTTACTTACATCGTTCACTTCAAGGAAAGTTGTTCCAAATCCTTCGCCAAAACTACCACTTAAATAGCAAACGGCATCTTCGCGTTCAATTAATCCTTTTTTTAGCAAATCCTGTAGCGCTTGCAAAAAGTATTGTTGCGTGTTGCCTTTACCTTCTTGATAAATAGGGAAAACACCATAAGATAAAGCTAATAAACGAGTAGATTGTTCGTGATAGCATATAGCATATATGGGGATTCCGCCTCTGTAAGCTGCCAAATGGCGAGCTGTTTTACCACTGTAAGTATCTGTTATAATGGCTTTTGTGCCCAAGTGTGTATTTGATTCGACAGCAGAATTGCATAAAAATGATGTTATATCATTTGTACTCATTTCGATTGGAATATCATTTTCAGACATTTTAGTCGCTTCGGCTTCGCGAGCAATAGATGCCATTGTGCGAACAGCTTCAACTGGATATTTACCATAAGCAGTTTCGCCACTAAGCATCAATGCATCAGTACGATAGTAAATTGCATTTGCAATATCAGTAACTTCGGCACGCGTAGGGCGAGGATTTTTAATCATCGTGTGTAGCATTTGTGTAGCTACAATAACTGGTTTTTTAGCCTGAACACATTTGCGTATCAATCGGCGTTGAATACCTGGAATTTTTTCTTGCGCCACTTCAATTCCCAAATCGCCACGAGCAATCATCACTCCATACGTATACTCCAAAATTTCGTCGATATTGTCGACACCTTCTTGATTTTCAATTTTCGAGATTATTTTAATTGGGCTTTTGTGCTCGTCTAAAATATTCTGAATATCAATTAAATCTTGTTTGTTTCGTACAAACGAATGCGCTATAAAATCGACTTTATTTTCGATAGCAAAAATAATATTTGTTCTATCGCGCTCTGTGAGTGAAGGTAAATTAATACGTACACCTGGCACATTTACACTTTTTCGACTCCCTAAAGTACCATCATTTAAAGCTTTACAAAGTAAATAATCGTTCTCTTTGGCTTCCACTTTGAGGTCAATTTCGCCGTCGTCAAACAAAATATCGTCGCCAACATGTAAATCGCGTACAAAATAAGGATAATTTACAGCAATACATTCATTATTCGAAACTAAGTCTGGATTGCCTAAAACCCTAATCATAGCACCAGCTTTAATCTCTATGGCATCGTTTTCGGCTATGGTTGTACGTACTTCGGGTCCTTTGGTATCCATCAAAATAGCAATGTGCTTACTTACAGCACGCACATTCGTAATAATTTTCAGAAAACCTTCGCTATCGAGGTGAGCTGAGTTCATACGAACAACATTCATTCCTTCGATATATAATTCGCGCAGAAAATCTACATCACAGCGCTTATCGCTGATAGTAGCTACAATTTTAGTTGATTTTGGCATATTTTTTTTTATACTAATTTGTTACAATGACACAACTTTAGAGCCAATGTAAAATTTATATGTTTAACAATAATATTCAGAAAATGTTTAACGAAACGATTCGAGTGCTAAGCTATACGAATGCAGCCCAAAACCAACAATGCAAGCTTTGCAAGCAGCACTAAGAAATGAATGATGCCGAAATTCTTCACGACTAAAAACATTTGAAATGTGAACTTCGATAACTGGAGTTGTTATAGCGCGAATAGCATCGGCAATGGCAATGGAAGTATGTGTGTAGGCGCCAGCATTGATTAGAATGCCATCGAAGCTAAAACCAACTTCATGAATTTTATCAATTAATAATCCTTCTACATTCGATTGATAATATTCCAATTGAAATTCGGGGAATTTCAATTTTAATGTTTCGAAATATGCTTCGAAAGTAAGCGTTCCGTATACTTCGGGTTCACGTTTGCCCAACAAGTTCAGGTTTGGACCATTTATTATCAGAATCTTTTTCATGCTATATACTTTGATTCGTTAATTTGACTGCAAAGGTAGCAAAAATTAAGCTAAACACATAATTTTGCTTTTTTACAACTCAATGAAAAAGCGTCAGAAAAGAACGAGGAACTGGAGTTTCGAACTTTACTTCTTGAAGCGTCATGGGGTGAATAAAGGCCAATATTCGGGCATGTAAGCCCATTCTGCCTATTGGAGTTGCAAACGAACCGTATTTTTTATCGCCCACAATGGGATGACCAATACTTTCCATGTGAACTCTAATTTGGTTTTTTCGCCCCGTTTCGAGTTCCACTTCCAAAAGCGAATATTTATCGTTTGCTTTTACACATCGGTAGTTTGTTATGGCATGCTGACCACCATTGTCCGAATCACTCGAATGAATTTTGAGCGACTTTTCATTTTCGGAAAGCCACGTTACTATTCTGTCCGACTCCTTCTCTACCCTACCATCAACCAAAGCCACATATACGCGCTGCGTAACCACTTCGTGCCAACGTTCTTGCATGGCCAATTGAATTTCGCGCGTTTTGGCAAAAACAAGTATGCCCGAAGTTTCACGATCAAGACGATGTACCACAAAAATACGATTCTGAGGTGAACTCTTTTTTACATAATTTTTGAGAATGGAAAAAGCAGTTGTTTCGTCGGCATTACCTGTACTTACAGTGAGTAAACTCTCCTTTTTTTCAACAACAATTAAATATTGATCTTCGAAAATAATTTTCAATTTGGGGTGATTTAACTCAATATTTCCGCGTGAGCTATTCACAGTAACTTTATCGCCAACTTGAAGCATTAAATTGAATTGTGTCGTAATCTTATCGTTCACCATAATCTGACGGTGTGCAAGAAGCGATTTAATGGCATTGCGGCTCATACCACCCATTTTTGCTAACAAAAAAGTCATTAATTCGGCTGAATCATTCACTTTTAAGCGTGTTTCTTTGGGCTGTGGCATTTTATTTTGTGTAGGTCTCATTTTATTTTCGTTATTTTTAAATTTTTGATACGATTTGACTAAATTTCTTTTTATTTTTAAAATAATACGCTACAATGATACTCGTCTTTATCATTTCATCGCAATTGGTTCGGGTGGCATATAGTATATTTTCGTTTCGTTTCTGAACAAAATCGGGTTGCATTGTTTTAAAATCCTTTCGAGCCTTTAATACAGCCGCTGCATTTTGTGATTTCCCCGACAGAAACATCTGAAAAGCAGCCAAATAGTCAAGAAACCTGCGCCATTTCATCACTTTAGAAAGCGACTGTTGCGGGAGATTTTTATACAACATCAGCAAGTTATTTCTGAAATTCAGATAGGTTTTATGTGGGCTTTCGACACCGAGCGTGCCGCCACCTACATGATATACAGTGCTTTGTGGCACACAAACAATTCGATGGCCGCGTGCATTAATACGCCAACAAAGATCAATCTCTTCCATGTGAGCAAAAAATGTTTCGTCCAACGCGCCCACTTTCCAAAAAATATCGGAACGAATCACCAAACAAGCCCCCGTTGCCCAAAACACATCACAAATAGAATTGTATTGCCCTGTATCTTCTTCGGTTTCGCCTAACACTCTGCCCCTGCAAAATGGGAAACCAAGATAATCGATAAAACCACCCGCAGCACCAGCATGTTCGAACTTATTTTTGGACTGAAAAGCCCTAATTTTTGGCTGGCAAGCTACAACATCTTTGTTTGCATCTAAATATTCAATTAATGGATCTAGCCAACCTTCTGTAACTTCAACATCCGAATTCAACAACACATAATATTCAGCCTTAATTTGTTCTAATGCTTTATTGTAACCTCCTGCAAATCCATAATTTTTATCCAGAATAAGCGTTTTTATTTGCGGAAAAGCTGTATTCAAATACTCAATAGAATTATCGGTAGAGGCGTTATCAGCTATAATAATTTTAGCACCTTCGTACTTGGTTGACGCAACTAAAACGGGCAAAAACTGCTCTAAAAAGCCTTTACCATTCCAATTTAAAATTACAATTGCAACTTTAATCATATTTTAAATGTACCAATGTGATAATGGATAATGTACGAATCGAAATGATAGTGAATAAAGCATCTCGCTTGAATGTGCATTGTTTGCAAAATAGTTTATTATTCATTTTAAAATAAAAAAAAAACGGTCGATAGAACATCAACCGAGATTTTATAGCATAAAAAATTAATTTTACAATTAATCTTCGTCTTCTTCTTTGTAAATGCCCAAAGATTTACCGTACTGATATTCACCTTCGAGAATTAGTTCAATTTCTTCTTCCGAAATGCTCATTTTATCTTTTTTGGAACATTTAAGAATGAATTTGAACATCTCTTCTTCGTCGATACTAGCTTCCTCGGCCGAATCTTCATCTATCAAACCATTTTCTTCGTAAAATTCATATACTACATCCAAAACATATTCAATTTTAGAGTCGTCAATTTTACCTTTAAATGCTTCGGGCAAAAAGTTTACAATAAACTTTACGGCATCATCTTCATCGTAAACTAATAAATCGTCTTCTTGTGTTTTCATTTTTTGGAGTGTTTAAAAGGTGAATTTTAATAATAAGTTCAAAGATAGCATAAAAATTTAATACAATACAGCCTTTGTCAATGTTTTTGATTTTTTTTACAATTACAATTTATCCAGCTTGTTGGACATTTCAATATCAATTCATAAAAATACTTATCTTTAATTTTCACCAATTTCAAAGGATTTCGTTCCCCTTTAACCAGCGCCCATGGCAAAACACTTTCATCGGGTGCTGGTTTATTTATCGGAAATCGCACACGCACTGGATTCTTAAAACACTCATTACCAACACATCCATCTAACAGTTCAATCTGCAATCGGCCATAGCAGGGCAAATTAAGAGCAGCCGAGCCCAAAACTACGATACCCTTTCGATAATCACTTTGTGAATTATGCTCCAATATTTCGAGACAATTTTCAATTTCAAAAAATTCGCATCTATCAAAAATAATTTGCTTACCACTTTTCGTCTTTATAATTGTATCGCCCTGCTGACAAGGTTTGGCTGCTATCCCACCTTCCGAATAAAAAACAATTACTTCAGCCCTTCTATTTAACCCTTTATCTATTTCATTGTCATTATCCACAACAGGTCTATTTTCTCCAAAATAAACAACATCAATAATATTTTGATTAAAACCATAACCAATAAGTACGTTTTTCACTTCTTTGGCTCTTTGGTTTGATAAATTCACATTATAAATACTATCAGCACTATTATCCGTGTGACCAACTATTTCAATTTTAGAAATTGAAAATTTTGACAATGAGTCAATCTTAAGTTTAATGAATTCTCGATCAACCGATTTTACAATATATTGATTTACACCAAAATAAACACTAAAAACATGCGACTGCTGCGCCTTCGATTGAAAGAATATCAGTACAAAAAAAATCGAAAAGAAAAGCTTTCTAAACCAAAACATAGTATTAAAAATGTATTTATGCTCCAATAAATAGCTAGTTGAACTTAAAGTTTACACAAAATCGACGTCAAATATAGTAATTTTGGAATAAAAATACTAATTTTGAGAATTAAAACAAAATAATATTATTAATTCAATGTCGCTAAGTTAAGGATGTTCGCCTCCAATAGAGGTTGGATGTTTATAGAATAGCATTTATTCTATAAACATTTTCAATTACTTATTTCTAAAACAACATAAACAAATACACTCAATATGGCTGAAGAATTAATCGTAAATTCCAATTTAGACAAAAAACAACAGTATGAGATATTGATTCCGCAGCTTAAAGCTTTGGTACAAGGTGAAAAAGATTTGGTTGCAAATTTAGCCAATACTTCCGCTGCTTTGCGTCAAACTTTTAACTGGTTCTGGGTCGGATTTTATATTGTAAAAAACGATGAGTTGGTACTCGGTCCATTTCAGGGAACAATAGCCTGCACGCGAATAAAATATGGCAAAGGTGTGTGTGGCACTGCCTGGGCAAGTCAGAAAAGTATGTTCATTCCAAATGTTTCAGAATTTCCGGGGCATATTGCTTGCAGTAGCCTTTCGGTTGCCGAAATTGTTATCCCTATTTTCAATAGTCAGGACGAAGTAGTTGCTGTGTTGGATGTGGATAGCGATAAATTTGATGTGCTCGACGAAACGGACGTTTTGTATCTGGAAAAAATTTGCGGGCTGATTTATTAATTTCTTTTTTGTGATTAATTCTACTTTGACAGATTATATTTTTTAGATAAAAATAAATAAAACGATAGTAACTTCAAGTCCCTTTAGGGTCCACGATAGCTATCGGGATAGGGGCAGTTAAAATTCAATTCTTTACTGCCCCAAGCCCCTAAAGGGGCATAGCCGTCAAGCTAAGAAATATTTTTAAGAAGGGGATATTTTATTAAGTGGATTATTTACTGCCCCTAACCCCTAAAGGGGAACAGAAATT
>JFJP01005697.1_pt1 | contig 13980 bp, 10 predicted proteins | sample 431651 | NCBI WGS metagenome assembly JFJP01 (sample SAMN02602958, study PRJNA72255) | Microbial mat metagenome, whole genome shotgun sequencing project. | biome: fresh water; feature: sink hole; material: water; isolation source: purple microbial (photo- and chemosynthetic) mats found in... | reverse complement strand
TCTTCGCCGGAATTCAGGAGCAGCGCCGTCGCCCGCCGTTCCAATAGGCGAATTCGCTCTCATAACAGTTGATGTCCAGCTCGTTGGCGCGAGCCAGCATCTGGGCCTGTGCATCGGCAACACCCAAGTTGTAGACGCTGGGAGCCAGCTCTCTCAGAAAGAAGTCGAGCAGCTCCGCCGCCTGCATATTGCCGATGCGTAGGTCCATGTTCGCGCTGAACCAGCGCTCGATCGACGCGACTGCTGTTGCACGTGTCTCTTGGGTCAGTTCGATCGTCATGGTGTCAAAGCCCCAGCATCAACTTGAGGTTTTGCACCGCCGCCCCGCTAGCCCCCTTGCCCAGATTGTCTAGCCGTGCCACCAACACCGCGTGGCCGAAGCTATCGCCAGCATCCCGGTTGCCAAACACCCGCAGCTCCATGAAGTTGCTGTCGGCCAGTTGCACCGCATCGAGCTTGAAATCGGGCGTGGCTGGCGGCACACTGACCCATTCGCTACCGAGGTAGTGCCGGGCCAGGGCATCATGCAAGTCGGCAACTCCGGGTTGCCCCGGCAACTGGTCGAGGTGCAGCGGCACTTGCACCAGCATGCCTTGCCGAAAATTGCCAACTGAAGGTACAAACAGCGGACGGCGCGTCAGGCCGGTGTAAGCCATGATTTCCGGAACGTGTTTGTGTTTGAGGCCCAGACCATAAAGCTCAAAGGCTGGTGCCTTGCCCTGCTCATAGGCTTCGATCATGGGGCGCCCGCCACCCGAATAGCCGCTGACCGAGGGCAGACACAAAGGGAAGTCTTGGGGTATCAGCCCGGCATCGACCAGGGGACGAATCAGCGCAATCGCACCGGTGGCGTAACACCCCGGATTGGCAACCCGGCGCGCTGCGCGAACCGCGTCAGACTGCCCTGCGGCCAATTCCGGAAACCCGTAAACCCAGCCCGGGGTCGTTCTGTGGGCCGTTGATGCATCAATGATTTTTGGTCCTATTCCGCCGCTAGCCCTTTCAATGTCTGCGATGACAGCTACTGATTCAATAGCTGCCTCATCATGCAGACACAGCACCACCAAATCAGCCTGCGCCATCAGGTCACGCTTGGCGCTGGCATCCTTGCGCGATTCAGTGGCAATAGTCAGCAGCTCAACGCCACGAAGGAGACGCAGGCGCTCGCGAATTTGCAGGCCGGTGGTGCCGGCTTCGCCATCGATGAATATTTTTTGCATGATGAAGTGAACGATTGAAAAAGTGATACCCGTGTAAGTCTGGCAAAAGAATGCCGCAGCGCAGCATGATACAGTTGCGTGCTGCTAATTAACGTGGCGTTGACTTTGTCCAGCAGGACAAATCAGTGGGCCGTCCTACCATCCATTCCTGAGAGAGACCTCATGAAGATACACGAGTACCAAGGCAAGGAAATCTTGCGTCAGTTTGGTGTGCCAGTGCCTCGCGGCATTGCTGCATTCACCGTTCAAGAGGCGGTAGAAGCCGCCCAAAAACTCGGCGGCCCGGTCTGGGTTGTCAAAGCGCAGATTCATGCCGGTGGGCGCGGCAAGGGCGGCGGGGTCAAGGTGGCCAAGTCAATCGAAGATGTCAAACGCCTGGCCGGTGAGATTCTGGGCATGCAGCTCAAAACCCACCAGACCGGCCCTGAAGGCCAGAAAGTGCGCCGCCTCTACATCGAAGACGGTGCCGACATTCAGAAAGAATATTACGTATCGGTGGTGACCGACCGTGAGTCGCAGAAGATAGCCTTTATTGCGTCGAGCGAAGGCGGCATGAACATCGAGGAAGTGGCACATTCCCACCCCGAAAAAATCATCAAGGTGTTTGTTGATCCCCTGATCGGGCTGACCGATGCACAAGCCAAGCAGATTTCTGACGGCATTGGTATGCCGGGTAACTCCACCGCGCAAGCCATGGACGTATTCCAGAAGCTCTACAAATGCTACATGGACACCGATGCCTCGCTGGTGGAAATCAATCCGCTGAACCGCGATAGCAAAGGCAATGTGATGGCGCTCGATGCCAAGTTCAACTTTGATGCCAATGCGTTGTACCGTCGTCCTGAAATCGTGGCCTACCGCGATCTGGACGAAGAAGATGCCGCCGAAGTTGAAGCCAGCAAGTTTGATCTGGCCTACATCAGCCTTGACGGCAATATTGGCTGCCTGGTCAACGGTGCCGGCCTGGCCATGTCGACCATGGACACCATCAAGCTGTTTGGTGCCGAGCCTGCCAACTTCCTGGATGTGGGTGGCGGTGCCACCCCCGAGAAGGTCACTGAAGCCTTCAAGATCATGCTCAAGAATGACAAGGTCAAGGCCATTCTGGTCAACATCTTTGGCGGTATCATGAAGTGCGACACCATCGCCACGGGGATCATCTCGGCTTGCCGGGCAGTCAACCTTTCGGTGCCGTTGGTGGTACGCATGAAGGGTACCAATGAAGAGATGGGCAGAAAGATGCTCGCCGAATCCGGTCTGCCAATCATCAGTGCCGACACCATGGCCGATGCGGCTCAAAAAGTGGTTGCTGCCGTCAAAGCAGCTGCATAAGGAGTTGATATGTCTATCCTCATCAATAAAGACACCAAAGTCATCACCCAGGGTATCACCGGCAAGACCGGCGCGTTCCACACTGAAAAATGCCAGGAATACGCCAACGGCAAGCATTGCTTTGCCGCCGGCGTGAATCCAAAAAAGGCCGGCGAGTCGGTCTTGGGCATTCCGATTTTCGCTTCGGTTAAGGAAGCAGCTGCGCAAACCGGCTCCACCGTATCGGTTATTTACGTGCCCCCGGCGGGGGCTGCGGCCGCCATCTGGGAAGCCGTCGAGGCGGATCTGGATCTGGCCATCTGCATCACCGAGGGCATTCCGGTGCGCGACATGCTTGAAGTACGCAACAAGATGAAGGCCAAGGAAGCCGCTGGCGGCAAAAAGACCCTGCTGCTTGGCCCCAACTGCCCGGGTCTGATCACACCCGAAGAGATCAAGATCGGCATCATGCCCGGCCATATTCACCGCAAGGGCCGCATTGGTGTGGTCAGCCGCTCGGGCACCCTGACCTACGAAGCGGTAGCCCAACTGACCGAGATCGGTCTGGGTCAGTCAAGCGCCGTGGGCATTGGTGGTGACCCCATCAATGGACTCAAGCACATTGACATCATGCGCGCCTTCAATGACGACCCCGATACCGATGCGGTCATCATGATCGGTGAAATTGGTGGCCCCGATGAAGCTGAAGCGGCACGCTGGTGCAAGCTCAACATGAAGAAACCCATCGTTGGCTTTATCGCTGGCGTAACGGCACCAGCCGGCAAGCGCATGGGCCACGCCGGTGCCTTGATCTCGGGCGGCGCTGACACCGCCGAGGCCAAGCTCGCCGTGATGGAAGAGTGTGGCTTTAAGGTCACACGCAACCCGTCTGAAATGGCCAAGCTGCTCAAGGCCTTGCTGTAGGCGACACTCGCCAACAACTGCCACGATTGGTGGCAGTGCATCCAGCTCAAAGCCGGGCTCCCTCTTGGGACTCCCGGCTTTGTCGTTTATTCGCACCATTTGAAGTAACTCCGCTGACGCGTAAAAGTTCTTTGACACGTATCGCCGTTCCATGCGCTAAGGCATTACAGTTTGGGGGTATTGGATGTAATCGCCATGAAACGGACAAACAGGTTGTCCGCAGCCACATCCGGGACCAAGGGGAAACTTCGTAAATGGCCTCTAAATCGTCTTCCTTTTTGCGCTCTGACGGGCTAGCCGGAGCGATGGCGGTTCTCGCGGTGCTGGTTTTGCACTTCAGCACCGATGTGATCAGCACGTTGGAACGCCGCTTTTATGACTTTGCAAGCACCAGCACAACGCGCCAGGCATCCAATCAGATCGCGGTAATTGCCATCGATGACCAGAGCATTGCCAATATCGGTCGCTGGCCATGGCCGCGCGACGTGCACGCCAAGCTGATTGATCAATTGGCCGTGGCCAAAGCCAGAACCATCGTTCACACCGCCTTCTTTTTTGAGCCCCAGCTTGATCGGGGCCTGAGCTTCATTCGCCAGATGCAGGAGGTGCTCACGTCTGCCCAAGCACCAGATCCGGCTGCTGCCGGGCTGCCTGAACGGGCCCAATTGCTTGACCTGATTGCCCTGGCGCAAAACCAGCTCGACACCGACGGCAAGCTCGCTGCGAGCTTCAAAACTGCTGGCAACGTCATCATTCCCGCAGTATTCACGTTGGGTGAGCCCAAAGGCCGGCCCGACAGCGAGCTGCCAGCCTTTATCGCGGGTAGCGTGATCAGGGACAGCAACGGTTTTTCGCTGGCTGCCAGCAAGGTACAACTGCCGCTGGCCAGTCTTGGCAGCACGGCAGCTGGCGTTGGGCATCTGAATCAAATCCAGGATATTGATGGCGCGGTACGCCAGGAGCCCCTGCTGGTGAACTACCATGGACAGGCGGTGGCATCCATGGCGCTACTGGCAGCCACGAAAAGTCTGAATTTATCAGTGTCGGATATCCGGCTCAATGTGGGAGATTCAGTTCAACTGGGTCGACTCAAGGTAAAAACCGATGCTCAGGCCCTGATGCTGCCACAGTTCTACAGGGGTCATGACGGCCAGCCTGCGTTTTCGGTAGATTCCTTTTTTGATGTCCTTGGAGGCAAAATTCCAGCCAGTAAATATGCCGACAAGATCGTCATCATCGGGGCGACGGCAGCCGGTGTCGGAACTCAGTTTCCGGTACCCGGACACGCATCGCTGTCACCCGCTGAAACGGTGGCCCATATTACCTCCAGCATACTGAGCGAGCACTTCATCGTTCAACCCGACTGGGGCATCTGGGCAACTCCGTTGATATTCGCCGTGATATGCGTTTACCTGATCCTGGCATTGCCCCGGCTTTCGGCAGCCATGGCGGCATTGCTGACATCACTGCTGTTCGCAGCCTTGTTGGGCTCTGAGTTCGGGCTTTTGTCAGGTGCCGCACTGTGGCTCAAACTGATGCTCCCTGCGGCCGTGCTGGTGCTGGGGCATCTGGCACTGACGACGAAACGGTTCTTGATGACCGAGGCCGGCAAGATCAAGTCCGATGAGGAGTCTGCGGAGACCAACCGCATGATGGGTTTGGCCTTGCAGGGTCAAGGGCAGCTCGATATGGCGTTTGACCGCTTTCGCCGCGTTCCTTTGAGCGATGATGTCATGGGCAATCTCTACAATCTGGCGCTGGACTTTGAGCGCAAACGCCAATTCAACAAGGCCGAGGCCGTTTACCAACACATGATCGCTTTCGATCCAGGCTACAAGGACTTGAAAGTCAAACTTAATCGTGCCAAAAATTTGTCCGAAACGGTGATGCTGGGTGGCAGTGCGGCTCACCCCGGAGGCACCATGCTGCTGGACGGTGGTGCCGTAGAAAAACCCATGCTGGGCCGTTACCAGATTGAAAAGGAACTGGGAAAAGGTGCCATGGGGGTGGTTTACATGGGCCGAGATCCCAAGATCGGACGTGTTGTGGCCATCAAAACCCTCGCATTGAGCAATGAATTTGAGGGCGATGAACTAGCCGGCGCGCGTGAACGCTTTTTCCGTGAGGCGGAAACAGCCGGGCGCCTGCAACATCAAAACATCGTGACCATCTTTGACGCAGGTGAAGAACACGATCTGGCCTATATCGCCATGGAGTACCTCAAGGGAAAAGATCTGACTGAATTCAGTCGCCCCGGGCATCTTCTCGAAGTGCCGGTGGTGCTGTCCATCGTCGCGCGGGTTGCCCAAGCACTGGCCTACGCACACCATCAACAGGTGGTGCACCGCGATATCAAGCCTGCCAACATCATGTACGAGCCGCTGTCCAATACCGTTAAGGTCACCGACTTTGGCATTGCGCGCATCACCGACTCCAGCAAGACCAAAACCGGCATGGTACTGGGGACACCCAGCTTTATGTCCCCCGAACAACTGGCCGGCAAGAAAGTGGATGGCCGCTCTGATCTTTATTCACTGGGAGTGATGTTGTTTCAAATGCTCACAGGTGTGCTGCCGTTTCGTGGTGAGTCCATGGCTGAGCTCATGTTCAAAATTGCCAATGATGAGGCACCCGATCTCCGTCAACTCTGTCCAGACCTTCCGGTCAGCTTGTCTGCCGTCGTGAAACATGCCCTGAACAAACAGCCAGAGCAGCGTTACCAGGATGGCGAGCAGTTCGCCCAAGCCTTGCAATTGCTGACTGAAGAAGTGGCGATTGGCGAATCCATACCGATGTCAACAGGACCTGCGTCAACACCCTTTGCGCAGACGACGGCATTTGAAGCCACGGTGCCTGCCATGCCATCACAATTTGAGAAAACGCAGGAAATTTCCAAACCCAACGCTTCCACGATGCTGCTTCAGGCACAAACACCGGATCTTGAAATTTAGTGAATCTAATTATGAACTACACATTCTTTGCAAAAACGGATCCTGGCTTGGTGCGCGCAAATAACGAAGATTCGGTCGCTTTTGATGAACTTTGTCAGGTAGCGGTATTGGCTGATGGCATGGGGGGTTATAACGCCGGGGAAGTTGCCAGCGGCATGGCAACGACCTTCATCAAGTCAGAGCTGGTGCAATGGGTTTCCAGCGAGACAGAGCCAGCGAATGCCTCCAGTGTTTCGCGTGTCATCGAAACATGCATCAGCAAAACTAATCGGTCTATCCTCAATGCAGCCATTTCAAACCCGCAGTACGCGGGAATGGGCACGACACTGGTGGTAGGCATATTTCTGACCTCAAGCCTGATATTGGGCCATGTGGGTGACTCACGCTGCTATCGGTTTCGTTACGGGGTGCTGGAGCAGATCACCAAAGATCACTCGATGTTGCAGGAACAGGTGGACGCCGGGGTGCTGACACCGGAACAAGCCGCCGTTGCACCTGGTAAGAACCTGCTGACCCGTGCGCTGGGTGTAGAGGAAACCGTCAAGGCAGAACTTCGTGAACATACGGTACTGGGCGGCGATCTTTATCTGATGTGCTCCGACGGTCTAACTGATATGCTAGACATCCACGCCATTTCCGGCATCCTGACCACTGCTGCACCGCTGGACGCGATGGCTGCGGAATTGGTGGAACGTGCCAAGGATCGTGGCGGGCGCGACAATATCTCGGTCTTGCTGGTCCAAGCGACCAGCAGTTCACCCAAAACCGGTTTAATGTCGCGTCTGTTTGGCGCGGGATGACGCAACAACTTTGTTTGGCGTTTGTCAAACCCATATACTTGCCCAACAGGAGGTGGCCATGCCCAAGGTGTCGGTGGTTTTAGACGGTCTTGTCATCAAGGAAATCGAATTGACCAAAGATCGGACAACGCTCGGGCGTCGTCCCTACAACGACATTGTGATTGACAACCTGACAGTCAGCGGCGAACACGCCGCCTTGATCATGCAGGGCGATCAGGTCACTATTGAAGACCTCAACAGTACCAACGGCACGTACATTGATGGCAAGGCCATCAAGACGCAGTTGCTACATCACGGTGATGTGCTTGAAGTGGGCAAATACAAGCTCAAATTTGAATCGGAACAGCACGCCGACAATTTCGAAAAAACCATGATTTTCAAGCCGCGTCCGGCTGGCGCCCCGGCTGCTCCTGCACCGCCGCCACCCGAATTACATGGGCGAATCAAGGTGCTGTCTGGCGCTGCCGCCGGGCGTGAAATGGCCCTGACCAAGATAGTGACAACAGTAGGCAAACCTGGTGTGTCGGTGGCGGCCATCACACAACGACGACAAGGTTTTTTTGTGCACCACGTCGAGGGTCAGGATCGACTCTTGCTCAACGATGCGCCGGTCGGAGAAGAACCCACGGCGTTAAAGCACGGTGATCTGATCGTGCTGGCTGGAACCCAAATGCAGTTTCTTCAACGCTGAACCGCTGCCCGAACAGACCTGATCCTGACATTTTCCATACCCGCTTGTCTCTATGAATTCGGTACTGCGACCCCAAGGCCCCGAACGAGGCGGAATGACCTTTGAGGCGCTGTTTTACAAGCAGCTGCAGCACGTCACGGCCCGCATTCATGAAACGGACAACATCGAACAGATCATGCTTGAGGCCAGCCAGGACATCTGCAAGCTGTTCAACGCTGACCGGCTGACCTTGTACGTGGTCAACGAAGACCAGTCCGCCATTGTGTCAAAGGTAAAGACTGGCCTGAACAGCAGCCGAGACCTGAAGTTGCCGATCTCGCCCCAAAGTATTGCAGGCTATGTGGCTTTCAGTCACATGCTGGTCAATTTGCCGGAAGTCTATGACGATGAAGCCCTGAAAAAAATTCATCCGGCACTGACGTTCCTGAAGGAGGTTGACAAGCGGTCCGGCTACCGCACCCGACAAATGCTGGTGGCACCTATTCTCGAGGGCAGCACCCTGTACGGTGTCTTGCAGGTCATCAACAACAAAAGCGATCAGTCTTTCGGCGATCTTGAGGTTGAGGGTGTGTCACAACTCTGCAAGACCCTGGCCACGGCCATCCGCCACCGCATCCACGAGACTGAGGAAACCGTGCGGCACATGGCAACAAAATACGACGGACTGGTCTCCGATGGTGTCATGACCGCTGTCGAGCTACAACGGTGTTTGCAGGAGGCGCGCGAACAGGGGCTCAGCGTCGAGCATGTGCTGATGAACAACTACCAGGTTCGCCAGTCGCAGATTGGTCCGTCACTGGCCAAGTTTTTTGGCGTTATCTACGAGCCGCTGGGCGATGGGCGCATCCGTTCAGAGATGCTTCATGGCGCACTCAAGCGCGAGTTCATTGAAGAACAGGGCTGGATTCCCCTGGAAGAGTCGCCAACCGGACTGGTCATCATGTGTCTGGACCCCGAGGCCGTTCGCAGTTCGCGTATCGTGCAGCAGGTATTCCCGCGTATCGCCAAGTTTGATTACCGGGTGACCACGCAAGCCGAGTTTCACCAGACCCTGGGACAGATTTTTGGCGTGGAAGCCACCGGTGGCAGCATTGACGAAATGCTGGCCGACATGGATAGCGCCCCGATAGACGACGGCAGCAACGAAGACTCGCTGGAATCAGCGGCTGCCGACAACGAATTGGTCAAGTTTGTCAACAAGGTCATCCTCGATGCTTACCACCAGGGGGTTTCAGACATTCATATCGAACCCATGCCCGGCAAGCTCAAGACCGGCATCCGGTTTCGCATTGACGGGTCGCTGCAGCCATATGCCGAGGTCCCGGCGCATTTTCGCCAGGCCATGGTGACACGCCTGAAAATCATGTGCGACCTCGATATTTCAGAGCGTCGCAAGCCCCAGGACGGCAAGATCAAGTTCAAGAAGTACGGCCCGGTCGACATTGAACTGCGCGTGGCCACCATTCCCTCCGCTGGCGGTGTTGAGGACGTGGTGATGCGGATTCTGGCGGCTGGTGAACCGATTCCACTCGACAAGCTCGGCCTGACACCACACAACAAGGCCCGGGTGATTCAGACCATTGAAAAACCATATGGGCTGTTTTATGTATGCGGCCCGACCGGTTCGGGTAAAACCACAACACTGCACTCGGTGCTCAAACACCTGAATAATCCGGACACCAAAATCTGGACCGCTGAAGATCCGGTTGAAATCACCCAAAAAGGCTTGCGCCAGGTGCAGATCAACAAAAAGGCCGGCATTGACTTCGCGCTCGTCATGCGGGCCTTCTTGCGAGCTGACCCGGACATCATCATGGTGGGCGAGTCGCGCGACAAGGAAACCGTGTCAATGGGCGTGGAAGCCTCACTGACCGGCCACTTGGTCTTTTCGACCCTGCATACCAACTCGGCACCGGAATCCATCACCCGCTTGCTCGACATGGGCATGGACCCGTTCAACTTTGCCGATGCACTGCTGGGCATTTTGGCGCAGCGCCTGGCCAAACGGCTGTGCGCCTGCAAAGAGTCTTATGTGCCCGACGATGCAGAAATGCGCCTGTTCGCCACAGAATATGTGGAAGAGCTGCGACATTCTGCCAAATGGAAGTCAGACTACGATGGCGAAATGCTGAAGCTGATCGCCAGTTGGCAGGAGTTGTATGGCGAGGGCGGAAAAATCAAGCTCTACCGCCATGTCGGCTGCGCCAAGTGCAACCAGACCGGCTACAAAGGCCGCGTCGGTCTGCACGAATTACTGATTGCCGACGATGGCATCAAGAAACTGATTCAGGAGCGGGCCCGGGTTGCTGAAATTTTTGCTGCCGCCGTTGAGGGAGGCATGCGCACCCTGAAGATGGACGGTATGGAAAAAGTCATGATGGGCCTGACCGACCTGAAAATGGTCAGGTCGGTGTGTATCAAGTAATCTTCACCCCGTCTCGTTTCACAGATTACCGGCAAACAAGCGGCGCATCACCCGGTCCTTGAAACTATGCACCTCAGCCAACCCAAGGCGCTCAAGGTAGGCTGGAGGTGCCTCTTTGCCTTCCCACAGACTCTTGACCGCCATCGTTAACAACTCGGAGGGATGGTGACTGGCATGCTTCATTTTTTTCATGGCACGCACCATATGCAACTCATCATCGGTCAGGTCGGTTCCAAAAGGAAAATCGGGCAATAGTCCGGCCTCGGACCACGGTTTGAGCTTGGCGGCCAGCACTTCAGGCAGGTTATGCCTGAAGCATTCCGGCACCTCGTAAGAAGCCTCGAGCTTGCCATGCTCCTTGGCCTGCTCGACCAGTTCGTCCTGAAAACGTGAGTCGGCAATGGCAATCAAACGCTTGACCACTTCGCCATCTGAGCGGCCACGCAACTCGGCCATACCGTATTCGGTGATGACCACATCACGCAGGTGCCGTGGAATGGTGACATGGCCGTAATTCCAGACAATGCTGCTCTTGAGTCCGTCCTTGTTATCGTGGGTGGAGCGCAGCATCATGATCAGACGCGCATCAGCCAGTGCATGTGACATGGCGACAAAATTGTATTGCCCACCCACACCGCTGACCACCTGCCCCGACTCCAGGGCATCGCTGGCGGTGGCACCCAGCAGGGTGATCACCATGGTGGTATTCATAAAGCGGGCCTTGCGGCGTTGGGCACGTTTGAGTGCATCATTGCCGTAAAGCTGATTGATGAAATCGATGCGGGTCATGTCAATTTTGGCCAGATCCTGCGATGCCATGGTCCGCAAGCGCTCATAAAAATCGCGGGGACCCAAAAAGAAGCCGCCGGTCATGAACACACCGTGCGCCAGTCGCGAACCCAGCATGTGACTCCCAATGCACTCGACACATGTGGCTTCGCGCAAGTCAAGACCGCAGCGATGCGTCTCAAACACCAGATGCTGGCCACTGAGCTGTACCTCTGCCCTGAATATTCCAAAACGTTTGAGAAAAACCACATCTTCGTCGGCCAGCGGCGAGCGAATGCGTCCAGCCTCCAGCAGGGCCTGCAACGTATCAGGCGTCACACAGTCTTCCTTGATGCGCCCCGTGTTGATGAGTTGCTGCAACACGGCATCGTCAAAAACCTCGCGACGGATGATGCCCGCTTCAATCAGTCGCAGAAACGCGTTGACAAACATCTCCGAACAACCATACAGCCCGACATCAAATCGCCCCAACTCGCGCCCGTCCAGACCGGTTGGACACAGCGCGTCAAGAATGTGCCGATATTCGGCGCTGTGCCGATCACGCACGATCAAGGCTTGGCCAATCGCGTCACCCAGTGAGCCAATGCCGATTTGCAGCGTGCCGCCATCGGTCACCAGACTGGAAGCATGCAGACCAATCGCGTAATCGGCTGGGCTGACCTTGTTGTTGGGCGGTGCAAACAGGTCGTGGGTTGCCACCGGGTCGGTCAGGATCACGTCAAAAAAGCCGGGGCTCACCTCGGCACCATTGGGCATAAAAGGCATTTTTTGATTGATCACCCCGATGGCCAGGACCGGTTGCCCGGTGGCTCGAACACACTCAATAACCTCCTCAGTAATATCGGGGTTGCTTGAGAGACTCAGGCGCAAGCTCCCGTCCTGACCCTTGGCCCCCACGGCTTGCGCGATCACATTCAGGCCTTGCACCGCCATGTCACGCGCCGCATAGGTGTAGTTGGTCGAGATGTAACCCATCTGGGCCGAAGCATTGCCCAGATAGTCACCAGTTTTCATGAAGAATTCCTGCACTTCGATATTGGTGGGCAGTTGACCGGCGCGAAAGTCCTTGACATAGTCCATATCAGGATAGTCACCAAACACACGCTCGACCAGCGGCAGCAAGAAGTTCTTTTCAAGGTCACTGTGCCCCACCGGTCGCTCCAGCGACAAGGCCGTGATGATGCGCATCTTGCGCGCCGGGTTGGCCTTGATGCGCCGATACAGGGCATTCACCAACGGGTTGGGTTTGCCTATACCCAACGGGATTCCAAAAACCACCGTATCTGGCACGGTGTCAAGAATATAGTCGACGCAGGCATCAATCGACTCGATAACGATTGGGGCTTTCATGGTCTGTCTCCTTGGTCTGATGGCGCTACGGCTATTGAAGGCTTGATGACTCGTGCAATAGCGCACAATTATGAACATGCGGGGCGCTCACTGAACACCGCATAATGAACTTTATACCACTCCAAACCTTCAGAAATTGATCTTGATCATGACTCATCAACATGCGTGTTATCAGTGCTCCCGGCGCCGATGGATGCTTCAGGGAACGGCGTTGTGTCTCACTTTGCCAGGTGCCCACTTGGAACAAGCCTGGGCTCGTGATGGGGTGGAAGTCGGTGGAAATTCGATGTTCACCAAACTGGTGCCAGCCGAAACTCTCGAAAGATCGGCATCCCAACAGTACACGCAGATGATCCAGCAGGCCGCCGCCCAAAATGCCCTGGGAGGTAAAGACCATCCACAGGTACGACGTTTGCGGGCCATCGCCCAAAAGACCATACCGCACGCTCTGGGCTGGAACCCGCGCGCCGCCAACTGGCGCTGGGAAGTCAACCTGATTGGCAGCAAACAGATCAACGCGTTTTGCATGCCGGGCGGCAAGATTGCGTTTTACAGCGGCATTCTGGAGCAGCTCAAACTCAGCGACGACGAAGTCGCCACCGTCATGGGGCATGAGGTAGCCCACGCACTGCGTGAGCATGCACGGGAACGCATGGGCAAAAATGCGGCCACCGGCATTGGTGCCACGCTGCTCAGCCAAGCATTGGGTTTAGGTGAACTGGGCCAGACGGTGACCAACTATGGTGCCCAGCTGCTCACCCTGCAGTTCAGCCGCAGTGATGAGTCCGAGGCTGATCTGGTCGGCATGGAACTGGCCGCACGTGCCGGGTTTGATCCCCGGGCAGGCATCAGCCTGTGGCAAAAAATGGCCGCCGCCAGCAAAGGTGCTCCACCGCAATGGCTGTCCACCCATCCTTCAGGCAACACCCGCATTGCCGATATCCAGGCCAACCTGCCCAAAGTGATGCCCTTGTTTGAGCGTCGTCCGGTGTTACCAGGTGCGGTTAGCGGCTCGCCGGGCTAATCCGCCTTCAGCGTCAGGGCCAGTTCGTACAAGGCATTGCGCGGCTCGCCAGTGATCTCTGCGGCCAGTTTGACAGCCGTTTTCAGAGGCAGTTCGGTCAGCAGCAATTTGAGTACCCTGGCATCGGGGCCGGTACCCTGCACCATGGCCGCAGGATGCAGTACCAGCGCGAATTCCCCACGGGTACGGTTGGCATCCTGGGCCAGCCAAGCCGGAAATTCCCTGGCCGCCAGCGTGACAATTTCTTCAAACTGCTTGGTCAATTCACGGCCGATGGTGAGTTGACGCTCACCCAATACTGCCAGCGCCAAGGCCAGCGTCTCAATCCTGTGAGGCGCTTCCAGCAACACCACCGCACGCATCTCGCCGATCAGGGCCTGCACGGCCGTAGCACGCTCGGCGGTTTTGGATGACAAAAATCCGGCGAACACAAATGCGCCATGTTGTTGCGCATCCGGCCCCACACCCGCCACGCTCAGCAACGTGGTCACGCTG
>JFJP01039502.1_pt1 | contig 13981 bp, 9 predicted proteins | sample 431651 | NCBI WGS metagenome assembly JFJP01 (sample SAMN02602958, study PRJNA72255) | Microbial mat metagenome, whole genome shotgun sequencing project. | biome: fresh water; feature: sink hole; material: water; isolation source: purple microbial (photo- and chemosynthetic) mats found in... | reverse complement strand
GTAAACTTAACGTATTTATCAGGCAATAAGAAAAAACCTCTTCATTGTATGATGTTACCGGATATTCTTTCTTTTTATAAACTATTGATGGTTTGATTATTACATTGCCTTCTACTTTTCCTTTTTTCATAAGGCTGTAGTTTTTGCCAACTTTGGCAGTTTTTGAGTACAAATCAACCATATAAACTATATCATCAACTTTAACTTTTTTTAATTGTGCTTTAGAAAACTGCAAAGAAATCAGCAGTACAAATAATATAGATAAAAGATTTCTCATAGGAAGTTCAATATTTGATATTTTTAAATAACTTTTTTTAGCAATTTCTTTTGAATATTATTTCTTTATCATTTTTTTTCATAAAATCAGCATAGAAATCCATTTAAAACTAACTAAGCAAAACAGATATTAAAAAAAATGAATGTGTTAAGAATATTATATAATTGTCTGAATTTAGTTTATATTAATCAAAATAAAATTTTCTCGCCAAGCTTGCGCAAAGTAAAACACAATGCCAACGCAAAGTTTTTCTTGTAAATTGAGTATGTTCGTAAAGTTGTTTTTATTACAAAAATAAAATATAACTAGTTGATTATAACCTTTGCCAAAGTTCTTAACTTTGGCAAAGTTGACTAAAAAACATACTCTAAATAGTATAAAGCAATTTTAATCTGTTACTTATTTCAATTTATACACTACCTTGCTTGCCGATTCTGTAGATAGAGATTCCAATTTGAGTTGCGGATTTGAGCTAGCAGATTCAATTTTTGTAATTTTGTAGTTTTCTTTTTCACCCGTTTTTTTATACGCTGTATATTCTACATACACGTTGTAATTATTTATCTGGTGCAGCGTTAAAGCATCAGTCATATAACCTAAAGTCCAATTAGCCCAGTAACCCGATGTTCCGGCTTTATAAGCATCAATGTAGTAAACAATAGAGGAAACTCCTACAATATCAATTTTGCCGTAAGCATCAGTAGTCGATTCTAAAAGAGAATTTGTTTCATTGAACCAATCGTTGTAGCTATCGAATAATTGTATTTCAAAATTTGCGGCAGGAGTTGTCGTTCCATCGTACATTACGTTCAGATGCAATTGTGTGCCCTGAAGCACTGTAACTGTCTTGGTAATTTCACTCGATTCGCCTGCTTTGGTAGCTTTTAATGTCACGGTATAATTTCCAACATCTAAATAACTATGTGTTGGGTTCATTTCGGTCGATTCATTGCCGTCGCCAAAATCCCATGTATAACTGTCGCTATTGGTAGAAGTATTGGTAAATGTAAAGTCTTCGCCGCTATATATTGCGCTTGGCATGTCAAATGCTGCCGAGGGTGCTTTTTCGCAACTAGCTGCCAGTACAGCAAAAAACACAAAGAATAAAACTTTTTTAATATTTTTCATAATTTCTAAAATGTTTAAATTTACCTACTCATAAAGCTTTTCGGTTTCCGCTTTGTTTAATTTTGCAGTACAAATTTATACGCTTTAGAAACTCTAAACAAACAAAAAGCGTTCGGATTGTTCAATCCGAACGCTTTTAACTAATTAAAAAACAATAAGTTGTATGAATTGTAAAATCCGTACATCAAAATTGTAAAATCCGTACATTAAAAAATGAAAAAAAATGTTTTTCTAACAATTATTCTTGCTCTTGAGTTCGCATTTCGGAAGGAGTAACACCTGTAATTGTTTTAAAAGCCAAATTGAAAGTAGATTTTGAATTAAACCCTACACTGAGCGCAATGCCTTCAATCGAAAGTTTTTGTTCCTTATCAACCAGCATAATGCGGGCTTTTTCTATTCTATATTTGTTTATTAAATTAGTAAAATTGGATTGCAAAACATCTTGAATCGCAGCCGAAAGATACGTTCTATTGGTGTTGAGCATTTCCGCTACTTTTTGCAGCGAAATATCGCGCTGCATATAAATCGCGTCTTGCTCAAAAAGTGTTATCAATGAAGCAATTAAATCAGAATACTTGGTGTTTTTTTCTGTTGCAAAACGCTCTACCAATTTTTTCTCTGCCTTAAACGGAATTTGTTCGGCAAGTTCTATATTTCTCTTTATCAGCTCTTTATACGATTTGTTCTTTTCTACATACAGCTTTGCCAGCCCAAGGGTCAAAAATAAAAACAAAATTCCGGCAAAACTTAAAGAAAGTACCCACTTTTTTTGATTCCCTATTTTTCTTATTTTCAGCAAATTATTTAGCTTTTCAGTTTTCAAATCATCTGTCAATTTATGCAATTTGCTTTCATTTTGTATTTTACTTAACTCAAAAGAGCTTGCTTTTTCAATAATTTCCAACTGCAATTTATGGTATTTTTCATAAAACACAAGCGCGTCTTTGTGCATATTTTTAGCCTTGTACAAGTCCGACATTCGCAAGAAAATACCACTTTTAAAATACAAATCGCTTATAGTTGCTTCTTTTTGCACTAATTCAAGCAACTCATTTTCGGCTTCTTTGTACATACCTTTGAGCATAAAAATTTCAGAGGCTTGAAAACGCGCCTGATTAAGCATATCTTGTTGGTTCAAATTCAACGCAAACAGCATACAAGTATCTAGGTAGTTTTGAGCTAACGAGTAATTTTTCAGCAATTTGTGCAATTCAGCCAAATTAAGGGCTGCTTGCATTTTATATTCCGTCAAATTGTTTTGCAAAATCAATTCATTGAGTTTATCAAAAAAAAACAAAGCTTTTGTGTAATTTTGCATTAACTTATAAACAGTAGCTATATTGTTGAATATCAACATTTTCGTTTCAATATCCGTTTGTACATTAACCAAAGCCTCCGATTGTTGTAAAAAAACCAACGCCGTAGGATAATCATTTTTAGCCACAAAAAGCCTTGCAATCTGGTTTAAGGCGTAAATTTCACCCTTTTGATACTTAATTTTGCGCGAAATAGTAAGCGCATCGTCCAAAAATTGAGCAGCATTGTCAAATTTTTGCAAAAAAATGAACTCTACCCCCAAATTAACCAAAGCATTGACATAATTTAAGCTGTTTTTCGATTTTTCGCTCATTTTTTTTGCTTTTTCATAATACGAAATAGCCAAAGAATGCAAATTCATTCTTTGCGAAATAGCACCTAATTTGATGTAAGTATCTATCAATAAATCAGTTTGCTTATTTTTCATCAACAAAATTTCGGCTCTATGAAAATAATCGCCGGCAAGCTCATACTTTTGCCATTCAAAATAAGTTTCGCCAAAATCATACACCAAATTTGCTTTTTCTATACTATCGCTCGAATGCTGAATATAAGAGTAAGCCATTGTATAATAGATAATTGAGTGCTCAAAATTTAGCCTATTTCGTTCACACAATGCAATATTGACCTGCACATTGTACTTAAATTTTTCGGAAACAATGTTTTTGTAATCCTCAAGTATAATCAAAAAATATTCAGAAGCAGCTCGAAAATCATTCGATTCAAAATGCTTTTTGCCCAATAAATAATAAATTGCAACCTTTTGATAATCAGAAGATTTTTCGATTTTTTCGTGCAACTGAACAATCGAATTTCCTTTTAATTTTTCAACAGCGTTTGTAACAGAGTCTTCGAGCACAGCGGCATACGAAAATAGCCCAAACAAGAAAAAAACAACAAAAAGAAAAAGCCGTTTCGAATAAAAAAAATGGTGCATAGATGAAAATAAATACAGATTTATATTTTGAAAATTAAATGTAAAGTTATAAATTTGCAATTAGAAAATAACAATGTACTACAAAAAAGAACACATTTTAGTAACTTAAACAAACGCATCAGAATTAAATTACTAAAAATCAATGCTGTACATTTTAAAATAACGATAAAAAAAGCACCCTTTTGTTTTAAAAATAGAGAACCACTCTATTTAAAATAATTTTATAGGTAATATAGCGTATAAAACAACAAGACTGCTAAAAAAAAGAAATATAGAAAAATTTAGAAATCGCTTTAATAAAAAAAAACAATGAAAACAAATTTAATCGCCTTAATGCTAATTATCAGCAATTTATCCTTTGCAAACAAAAAATTTATAGTAGAAACCGACCAAACAGTTTCCGAAATATTGCTCATTGATAGCAAAACCAGAACAAAAAATAAATTGGTAGCTCTACAATCAGACAATACCAATTTTGAGTTTGAAGCCGCTAATTTAGAAGGCTTATATTTAAAAACAAACCAAAATATTTACCTTAAAATTTATTCGGTAGAAGAGAAAATTTCTAGCTCGTGGCACAAAATAGAAAAAGGCAAAGAAATAGAACTGAAAACTTTTTTTCAAGGCACTATTTTTCAAAATGTCGAGCTCAATGATTTTTACATTAAAAGTTTTATAACCAATCCATTAACAACACAAAAATCGAAAATACGTGAGTTTTCTAATTTTTTTTATACGCCAAACCATTCTAATTTTATAAAACCCGAAAACTTAATAATAAGTTGGAAATCGGGCTTAAAAATTAAGAATTTACAAATAATCGACAACTCCAATTTTACCGAAATATTTAAAATAGAAAATTACAACGACACCTCATTTTCTCTTCAAAAAATAGATAAAAACATAAGCTCACTATTCAATAATTCAGATGATTATTCATTGATTTTAAATTATTTAGATACAATCAATAAGCAAGAATCAATGCATAAAATAAATTTTCAATTTTACCCGCTTTATTTTTTAAATCAAGAAGAAATTTTATATTTTCTGGACAAAGAAACGTTTTCTATTCAGTGGCATTCGATTTCAAATCAAAGCACAATTTCTATTTATGACTTCAAAAACGAATTGATTTTAACAAAAGAAACGAACAACCAAAATTCACTCTATTTCGAAAATATAAAAGAAATATCAAATACACTCGAAAAAAAGAAAAAATATAGAATATTCATTGAAAATCAAGAATATAAAATATACAAGGACTTTTATTTCTTGCAAAATGTAGAATAAAAGCGTGTATTAAGCTGCTACGTGTTTTAATTAAACACACTTAGGCAATAATCAAAAATTGCTTACAAATTGATAGTTACAATAATTTAAAAAGCTATTTTCACAAAATAGCATTAATTTAATCTTTATATTTTACACCTAAAACTTTATTAATCAAAGCAATAACAAAATCTACTTTTTTTCTACCCTCACTCACCAAAAGACACACCCTTAGTAATTTTTTATTCCCTTTTTTTGTGTATTTTTGTGTTAAAATACAAAACAAAAAAGTTAAAAACAAAAAACTTCTTAAAAACATAAAATGTTTGCAATCATAGATATAGAAACCACTGGTTTGAAAGCTTCTCTCGAAAAAATAACAGAGATAGCCATCTATATTTATGATGGAAATCAGATAGTTGACCGTTTTGTAAGTTTGGTAAATCCCGAAAGAAATATTCCGTATCAGATTACAAAAATAACCGGAATTTCGAATCAATTAGTGGCAAATGCCCCAAAATTTTACGAAATTGCAAAAAAAATACTCGAACTAACCGAAAATAAAATTTTTGTTGCACACAATGCACAATTCGATTATAGTTTTGTAAAAGAAGAGTTTAAGCGTTTGGGCTATAACTACCAACGTAAAACAATTTGTACCGTAAAACTTTCTCGCAAATTGATTCCAAATTTACCATCGTACAGTTTAGGAAATCTCTGCCAAAGTTTAGATATTCCTATTTTGAATAGACATAGAGCAGCCGGAGATACCGAAGCTACCGTAAAACTTTTCGAGAAATTACTGGAAATTGATGTTTCGCAAAAGCCAATTTTATCGCATCTTTCAGCTACCGAAAATGGCTTGCACCCCGATTTAAAGCCCGAAACAATCGACAATTTGCCTGAGAAAGAAGGCGTTTATTACTTCTTCAATCAGTATAAAAAGCTCATTTACATAGGAAAAAGCATCAATATAAAAGCAAGAGTAAAGCAGCACTTGGCAAACAATTCAACGCCAAAAGCAACCGAAATGAAAAGCAAAATTGTAGACATTGATTACGAACTAACTGGTAATGAATTAATTGCACTTCTTTTAGAATCGGACGAAATAAAAACACATTTGCCTTTATACAATCGCTCACAACGCAGAACTACAGCGCATTACGGAATTTTCTTCCATTTCGATGCCAACGATTATTTGTGTTTCAAACTTGGCAAAAACGACATGGACGAAATGCCCTTAACTTCGTTTAGTACGCTCGATGCGGCAAAAAATCACTTAGAACGTCTAACCGAAAAGTTCAAGTTATGCCAGAAATTAAATGGACTCTACAACCATACAGGCTCCTGTTTTCAGCACGAAATAAAACAGTGCAAAGGTGCGTGTATAGGCGTAGAAAGCCCAAATGACTACAACCAAAGAGCCGAAAAAGCCTTGCAAACATTTGAATTTGAAAATGAAAATTTTCTGGTAATTGGAAAAGGGAGAAACGACGACGAAAAATCGGTTGTGCGCGTAGCAAACGGAAAATACATTGGATTTGGTTACATCGATTCGAGTGTGATAACCAACGATTTAGAGTTTTTATTCGATTGCATAAAACCACGACAAAACAACAGAGACGTGCAAGTTATTCTAAAAAATTATATCGAAAACCATGATGTGGAAAAAATTATCATAAAAAATTAACTTCTTATCACAACAAAAAAACGTATGAAAATAATAGCCATAGGACGAAATTATGCCGAACATGCCAAAGAACTTGGCAATTTGGTGCCAAAGGAAACTGTTTTTTTTATGAAACCAGAAACGGCGTTAATTAAAAACAACCAAGATTTTTATTATCCCGATTTTACGAACGATTTGCATTATGAAACCGAATTTGTAGTAAAAATAAGCCAAGTAGGAAAAAACATTCAAGAAAAATTTGCACATAGATATTATGATGAAGTAACTATGGGTATTGACTTTACAGCCAGAGATTTACAAAGAAAATGCAAAGAAGAAGGCTTGCCTTGGGAAGTTGCAAAGGCTTTCGATGGTTCGGCACCTGTTGGGAAATTTGTAAGCAAAGAAAAGTTTTCGGATATAAACAATATAAATTTTAGCTTAAAAATGAACGATTCGCTGCGCCAGCAAGGAAACACAGGCGAAATGATTTTTTCAATCGACAAGCTAATTGCTTATGTTTCGCGATTTGTAACCTTAAAAATTGGCGATTTGCTTTTCACCGGAACGCCCGCAGGTGTTGGTGCCGTGAAAGTTGGCGACCATCTTCAAGCCTTTATGGAGGGTGAAAATTTGCTCGATTTTTATGTAAAATAGCTCTAACTCAATGTTGCAATTACTCTGATTTATTGAGAATTGCAGCATTACTACTTTTTATAAACTAGTCAAATAATCGGCTACCACAAAAGTACTTCCACCTATAAAAATAAAATCGCTTGCTTCGGCATTCTTTTTCGCTTTTTCAACTGCTTCTTTTACAGACAAATAACTTTGTCCCTGCAAATTAAAAGCATCTGCCTTTTGCTTCAAAATTTTTTCATCTAAAGCTCTTGGAATAGAAGCTTTTGTAAAATAATAAATAGCCTCTAATGGCAACATAGCCAGCACTTTAGAAACATCTTTATCATTTACCATTCCTATTACAAAATGCAATTTTTTATAAGCTGTTTGTGCAATTTGCTCTAATATTATTTTAATTCCAGCTTCATTATGTCCTGTATCACAAACCATTAGCGGATTATTACCCACTATTTGCCAACGCCCCATAAGTCCGGTAAGTTTTGCGGCATTTGGCAAAGCCGAGTACAAAATTTGATTTGTAATTTCTTTATCAATAAGTTTTCTGGTGTTTAGTACATCTACCGCTTGCAAAACCGTCAAAATATTTTCGCGCTGGTAAAAACCCTGTAAATCGAGCTTTAAATCATTAAAAATCAAAGAATTATGCTTACTTATATTAAACGATTGTTTGCCATCGATGGTATTAAAAACTGATGAACATTCAAAATTTTGGTCGGCAAAAAATAATTCGGCATTTTTTTCTTTCGCTTTTGCTTCAAACACAGGTTGTGTTTCGGGTTGTGTTTTTCCAACTACAAGTGGCGTATTTTGCTTTACAATACCTGCTTTTTCGGCTGCAATAAGCTCAAGAGTTGTTCCCAAAAACTGCGTGTGGTCAAAATCAATATTGGTAATAATCGAAAGCAGCGGATTGATGATATTTGTAGAATCGAGCCTCCCTCCCATTCCAACTTCAACTACCGCTATATCAATTTGTTGCACCGAAAAATAATGAAAAGCCATTGCTACCGAAATTTCAAAAAACGAAGGTTTCATTTCTTGAATAAGCTCTCGATTTTGTTCAACAAATTCGATAACAGCTTGCTCAGAAATCATTTCGCCATTAATTTTAATACGCTCTCTAAAATCAATCAAATGGGGCGAAGTGTATAAACCAACTTTGTAACCCATTGTAATTAAAATAGATGCTAACATGTGCGAAGTTGAACCTTTTCCATTAGTGCCAGCTATGTGTATGCTCTTAAAATTGCGATGCGGAAAACCGAAAAACTTATCCAAAGCAAGTGTATTGTCCAAATTAGCTTTGTAAGCAGAAGCTCCAATTCTCTGAAACATTGGCAGTTGGCTAAATAAAAAATCGGTCGTTTCTTTGTAGTTCATTTCTTATTTGTGTTATTCATTTTCAAAAAACGATTCTATCTCTTTCATAAAGTATTCAGGCGCATTTGTAGGTCTTCGAGTCTTTTCGCTTACAAAAACAAGCTCAACTTTGCCAGTAACTATCAATTTTCCGGCTTCATTGTGTATTTCGTGCTCAAATTCGAGTCTTTTGCTTGGTTTTTTGCGCAAAAAAGAGCTTACAGTAAGCAAATCGTCGTAGAAAGCAGGCGAATGGTAACGTATTTCCATACTTCTGACTGGCAACATGATGCCTTGAGCTTCCATTTCGCGGTATGTCATGCCATATTCTCGCAACATGTTGGTTCTTCCAATTTCGAAAAATTGCGCGTAATTTCCATAATATACGTAACCCATTTTGTCGGTTTCGCTGTATCGTATTCGTACTTCTGTGGTTGCTGAAATCATTTTTTTTCTGAAATTAATTTGGTGCAAAAATAAATTTTATATACAAGCTTGCAAAATTATTCGATAATTGGGAAAAAACATAGAAACAGTTCATTTAAAACAAACCAAAATTTAAATCAATACTCATATAAATTTAATTTTCAAATACTTAAAACTAAATCTATATTTTTTTAGCTTAAAAAAGATTAAATTATTTAGAATCATTTTAAATAACAAATAAAATATTCTATTTTTGCAGCAAATACTAACATAAGAATTAATAATATGACAACAAAAATAATAAAAGAACTTTTTTTCAATCGCAATTTATTGCTAATACTATCCGTTTTTGCTGGTTTTCTTTTTGGAGATTTAGCATTTTACACTAAGGATTATGTATTTTCGCTACTCATTCTTATCATGATTTTTTCATCATCGGGCATAGCTACAAAAGCTATTTTTCCACTTAAAAGTGTAATAAAACCAATGCTTAGAGGGATTTACCTCAACTATATAGTTTTTGGAATTGTAATGATAAGCCTTGCCTATTTTCTAATTTCAGATATTAATATATTTTATGGTTTTGTGGTCATAGCCGCAACGCCTCCTGGAGTAATTATTTTGCCCTTTACAGTAAAGTCAAAAGGTGATTTAAAGTATTCAACCATAGGACTTTTAGCGGGATTTTTAGCGTCAGTGGCTTTAACTCCTCTTATTATAGATCTTTTTACCGAAAATGCCAGTATTAGCTCAATGGAGCTTGTATTTTTGATGGTTAAAATGGTGATAATTCCACTATTAGTCTCGCGCTTATTACTTTTTCCAAAAATTGAAAAGGTAAGTAACAAAATAAAAGGGCGATTAACTGATTATAGCTTCGCTATTATCATTTTTACAGCCGTAGGTATGAATAGAACTATTTTTTACAGCAACTTTAGTATGCTGATTTCAGCCAGTTTAGTGCTCATTATCTCAATGTTTGTTTTAGGTGCAATTTTTTATTTTTTCAAACAGAAACAAGGCGGTAATTCTGAAATTTTAACAAGCGAAACTCTTTTACTAACTATCAAAAGTTCTGGTTTTGCGGTTGTAACTTCACTAGAGTTGTTTGGAAAATCAGCCACCATTCCAGCGGCATTGCTGAGTATTTTTGTGCTTCTTTTTGTACTAGCTTTCAGCGTTTTTAAAAGCTTAAAAAGCTAAAAAAAGAAATTATCAAAACAAAAATCAATAAATTCGTTTTATTTTTTTTTACTAGCTAAACCAATTAAAATGAAAGCTAAGCGAGCACAACAAAGTGTATAAAATACCAACTAATTTATAAGATTATTGGATTTATGTCTGCAAAGTTAATTATTTATAAGAATTTTAGCAATTTCGTTTATAATGCTGTTAATTAAAAAATTAACAAAAGTAACTTAGTTAATCACTTAAATATCAAAGATTTTAGAATTATAAAAAAATAAAATATAAAGTGGTTAAATCAAAAGGCATTTTTTAACAATTAAAAAAAAGAATAAAACAATGAAAAGCAAGCTAATAAGAAAAAAATTTTGTGGTATAATTTTTTTTTTTGAAAATTATTTGAAAAAAATTTCGTTAATTCAGAAAAAAGTTGTAATTTAGATTAATAAATCAAAGAAGCTTAAAAATAAAAGGCTCAAAGCTTAAATTTGATTGAAAAATTTGATTTTTGAACCCCAAAAGAAGATTTTTCAAAAACTATAAAATACTATAAAAAAAATTGCATTACTAACATATCTAATTACTTATTAAAAAATGTATCGTTATGAAAAAGTTTAAAGTTGCCATTGTTTTCATCAGCATTATTTCTATTGCTTTTGTATTAAATCTTATTGCGCAATCAGTTGATAGTAATATCTTTGACCGCATTCACCGAGAATTAGATTCAAAAGACATGAATACCATCACAAAAGCTGATGACCTCTTAAAACAAGCTGATAACAAGCTAAAAGAAGTGGAAAAAGAAGAAGAGTCATTCGAGAAATTTTTCCCTAAAAAAGCCAACAAAGGCGAAAGAAAAGCCGTTGATGCCAAAATATTGAGAATTGAAGCAGCCGACTTGCGAGCTAAATCTTACAGCGCAAAATTTAAAGTTTACAAAACAAAACTGGAAAGTGTTAAATTTGAATATGCCGAAGATGGCACACGTGCTAAAGAACTTTTAGCAGAGGCTGAAAAATCGCTCAATACCGGAAACTCAAACTTGAAAAAGTATATGGGTGTAAAAAAATCGGATTTGAAAGACGAGCAATATGCCAAAATTCAAAAAGATTTAGCAAAAGTGCTTGAACTTCAACAATATGCAATAGATAAAACTGCGGAAGCTTTCGAAATTTATTTCCAACAAGACGAGAAAAAAATGAAAGAGATGGCGGAAAAAGACGCTTGGGCTAATGCTCAAAGCAGCAACACTATCAATGCTTACGAAGCTTATTTGAGCAAATTTCCTTACGGACAATACGCAGGCGAAGCCAAAACAAGAATCAAGCAACTTGAAGAGGAACAAAGACTTGCAGACGAAGAACGAGCAAAAAATGAATCGGCTGTAAAAGAAAAAGCCACTGGAGTTTGGTTTGAAGTACAAGTAATGGCGGTTACAAAACAAGCTAAGCCTGAAGTAATCAATAAAGTATATAAAGGTAGCGAAGCCGTGCGCGAATTTCAAGAAGATGGTTGGTTCAAATACTCTGTTGGCAAATTTCAAACTTACAAAGAAGCTCGCGAATTTAGAACATCAACTGGTGTAAAAGGTGCCTTTGTGGTGGCTTTCCAAGATGAGCAACCTATAAAAGTAAGAGATGCTAAAAAATTATCGAAAAATTAATATTTCGTTCAAAAATAAAGCATAAACTATTAGACAAATTTTCAAAAATAAAAACCTGCTTGTTGAGAAACATGGCGGGTTTTTTATTTTTTTTGAAAATACCTAAAAACTTTTTTCTATACTCAAAAATTTTTATAATTCAATTAATCCTTTAATTTTGCAGGTAAGTAATGTGATGCGGTGATGTGATGGCGTGAAAATACGAAAAATTTTAAATACAACTAGTTACATTGGTTTCCGAACGATTTTTAAGCTAAAAAGTAAAAAAATGAAACAACTTTTGCGAATAATCCCATTTTTTGTGCTCTTTATGGCATACGCAGCGATTATACATACCGAAAATTCGCTTGTAGCTGAAAAACCATACGACAACAAACCTCCTTTCTATTATGCTGAAAACAAATGGATTGACTCTGTTTTCAACTCGCTTACGCTCGACGAAAAAATAGGACAAATGTTTATCATGTCCACCGTTTCGATGCAAAAAAAAGCTGAAAAGGAATACATTGCTAAGTTAATAAAAACGAACAAAATTGGCGGCGTGCTATTTATGCAAGGCGGTCCTGTGGCACAAGCCAAACTGACAAATTACTATCAATCAATAAGTAAAACTCCTCTTTTTATAGCTACCGATGGCGAATGGGGATTGGCAATGCGACTGGACAGCGTGCAAAGTTTTCCCCGCGAAATGCTTATGGGCGCAATAAACGACGAAAGTTTAATTTACGAAATGGGTGCCGACGTTGGCAGACAATGCAAACGGTTGGGTATTCATATTAATTTTGCGCCTGTAGTTGACGTGAACAATAATGCGAAAAATCCGGTAATAAATAGCCGCTCATTTGGGGAAAATCCAATAAATGTAGCTCGCAAAGGAGTTGCCTATATGCTTGGTATGCAAGATAATGGAATAGTTGCTACCGCGAAACATTTTCCAGGACATGGCGATACAGAAGTGGATTCGCATAAAAATTTACCTGTAATTTCGCACAATTTAGAACGACTAAATCGTATCGAATTATTTCCATTTATGCAACTCATTGACAATGGATTAGCTGCTATTATGATAGCTCATTTAAACGTACCGGCATTAGACAATAATCCCAATTCCATCTCATCGCTTTCTAAGCCTATTGTTACCGATTTGCTTAAAAACCAAATGAAATTTGAAGGTTTAATTATTACCGATGCTATGGGAATGCAAGGAGTTGCAGAACTAAATGAACCAGGAGAAGCAGATTTGAAAGCTATTTTAGCCGGAAATGATATTGTGCTGATGTCAAAAGATATTTCCAAAGCTATCGAATTGATTAAAAACTGCAAAAAAATATTAAAAGCAAAATATTGGGCTGGTTTATCAAATAATAAACCTATAAAAATTGAAAATATAATTTCGGATTTAAACTCGGAGCAATCAAAACTTATCAATCGAAAACTGATAGAAAACTCGCTCACTTTGATAGAAAATAAAAACAAAATAGTGCCAATAAAAGAGCTTGACAAACAAAAAATTGCTGCCGTTCAAATAGGCGATGGCAAGCAAGATGGTGCTTTTTTGAGCTATTTAAAACTATATGACAATTTGACAGTTTTTGCGATAGATAGAGAAGCTCCAGTAGCCAATTTTGAGGAATTGAAGCGAAAACTGACTGATTTTGAAGTTGTTATTGTTGGAGTTACCAACACTCATTATTACCCCAATACCTACGGAACTCGAAAAGTTAGCATCGATTTTGTAAATGCACTCTCAAAGGAGAAGAAAGTTATATTTAGCTTATTTGCAAATGCTTATGCCTTAGAAAAATTTCAGCTCAAAAATTTGCATGCTATTTTGATAGGCTACAACGACGATGACTTAACGCAAGAACTTGCTGCTCAACTAATTTACGGAGGAATAATTGCCAAAGGAAAGCTGCCTGTTTCGATAGGAAACGATTACCCCGAAGGTTACGGAATTGTTGGAGATGAAAAAATTAGACTAAAATATTCCATTCCTTTAGAATTGAACATCGACATCGAAAAGCTAAAAAAAATAGATACCTTAGCCGAAAATGCGATTAAAGAAGGAGCATTTCCGGGTTGCGAAGTACTTTTTGCTAAAAATGG
>JFJP01039268.1_pt1 | contig 13981 bp, 19 predicted proteins | sample 431651 | NCBI WGS metagenome assembly JFJP01 (sample SAMN02602958, study PRJNA72255) | Microbial mat metagenome, whole genome shotgun sequencing project. | biome: fresh water; feature: sink hole; material: water; isolation source: purple microbial (photo- and chemosynthetic) mats found in... | reverse complement strand
CAGCTGTCCAATAAAAGACAGTTTTCGAAAAAACCGAGATCAAGTCTCGGTTTTTCTATTCTTTAAAATATTTTACTTGGACACTAGTGTAAAATATGATACAAATTTGACAAATTAATAATATTTACTACAATTGAGAATAATACTTTTATCTTATGTTTATATATCTAATGAACCCAAATCAGGAAGTACCCACACGAACCACTACCGTCGACAACAACACACACGCTTGATTCCCAGAAACACACAGCAACCAGGACAATACTATGAATAATATGAGCTTTTCTTGGAATCTATTGAAATGATGTATATTGTGAATTGTTTTAGTCCTTGTAATCATAACATTATGATATTATGTATTATACAACTATCTTTGACAGGAAATAGGAACAATACTAACTATCATAATAACATATATTGTTATAATGTATACTTATAAAGATTTAAAACATACTATTATAAATCATTCTTCATTAATTCATATAGATGGTGTATGAGTTAGTAATAAATTTTTCTGGATGATTATATTCCCAATGTTTATAGAATCAACTTTATTAGTATTGTTTATTTTATGATTCTGATTAAGAGAGTGATATATGATTTCCATAATTTGCGCGGTAGTCTTATTTATTGTTACTATTATTCATGGTATATTATTTTGGTCACGATTATGACTAAATTGATTAACATTATTCCAATTAGATAATCCTAATGATTTACCTCATATTGTTAGAAATAAATTAATTGAAAATTGAATTGAAAGTAAAGAATCAACAATACGAAATCATCTACTAATACCATTAATTATTTTTGGAATTTTCTTTTTATTATGAGTACTTGCTGTTAACTGATTCTTCTGATAATAGTAAAATAAATAAGTTATTATGTATAAATAAGTCAATATAAATATGGGAATCATGCTAACGATTATATAGCAATACTATCTATTCTGGTACTCTGTTTTGTAATTTGTTCGTGAAGAATCATATAAAGTCAACCGTAATATGGTCAGAAAATTCTTATTTCTTTGTTATTCAGTATTTTTTTCTTATTATGATAGAGTAGTTGAGATTGCTTATTGCGAAAGATATTGTGATAAGAGGTTGATACGATTTAGTTACCCTATATTATGTTTAAATACACTCTTGTAGTCTTACTTGTGGCTCTGTCATTAGTAATGCCTACTATCGCACAAGGTGAATTATCATTGCCACACATCACAGATCTTTCACCAAAACAAGTACAATTATTTGCTGTACCTTCTCCAAAAGAAGAGAAGATAGTATATAAAGTATGATTGATACTAGATAGTTATTATAAACGTATTGTATGAGATCTATGATTCCAAAAAGGAACTTGTACTGATTATGCTTCATCAAAGAGACCAGAATTATTTACCCATAATGGGAAACGTTTGATTACTGGAAATGCAAAAGAATGGCTTTCAAAAGCTAAAGAATTATGAATACCAACTAGTACTGTACCAAGAAAATGATCTATCGCTGTCTATCTTCCATGAGATGATGGAGCAAGTAGTTATGGTCATGTCGCATATGTAGAGGAAGTAGGAGATAATGGAGTAATCCTAATCTCAGATATGAATTATCAATGAACTTCTATCGTTACCACACGTACGGTCTCTGCGGACGTTGCTGCAGGATATATAAATTAACAGTGTACAGTTTAGAGTTTAGAGTGTACAGTTAACAGTTAAAGGGCGTTGTCCCTTTTTTTTAAATCATGATCTTTTCTTGATTTTGTGGTATAAAAATACTATAATCTCAACATGACGAAATCAAATGATACTCTATTGCAGATATTGCATGTAGTGATCGATCACTATATCACCAAAGGTGAACCTATCGGTTCGAAATTTTTGTCTACCTTGGAGGGAGCAGAGATGGATTACGCACCATCGACACTGCGTAAATATCTTCACCAACTCGAAGAATCTGGTATGGTCTACCAACCGTACAATAGCTCTGGTCGTATCCCGACGGTACAAGGATTGAGTACATACTTAGATACGTTTCTGGCTGAACTTATCGATCCAAACGCTGAAGAGGAGTCAGAAGAATTTTCTTTTGAACTCGACATTGAACTTGCGAGAGCTAGTCTGAGAGGAGTGACGGAAAATCTGGGTCGTATGGTGGATGGTGTAGTAGTAGGATTTCTCTCAAATGATGAATATTATTTTCTTGGGATCAATAATCTCTTGACTGAACAGATGAGAGAAGAAGCTGATACGATGAGATATATTGTAGATTTTATAGAACGTAAAGAGATAGTAGATTTCCTGGCCACCAAGATCATCAAGAGATGAAATGTGTACTATACCTTTGCACAAGATGGAGATAAGGTCTTGAGTTGTGTCTATACGAAAGTGACTATCAATGACTATGATGCGATTATCTCTATCATCTGACCTTCCAGAGTAAATTACAAAAAGAATCTCACCGTTTTGAAGAAATTATCATCACTTTTAGCAAAATAACTGCTTATGGATAAATTTGAAAAAGATATATTTCCTGACGAGGATGAAGGTCTAAAACAGAGTGAACGTCTGAATAAGAATGAGAGTTTATCTTTTCTTAAAGCTGTTTCTGAGCTGAATAATCTTAAAGAGGAAGTGTTATGAGATAAGCTAACAATTGTAGATTTGAATTCAAAATTATCAGAAATAAAAGATAATCAAGATCCTAAAGAAATTTATGCAGAGAAAATCCCTCCTCAAAAATTGCAACAAACTAATACAATCAATCCTAATGGTATGTTATGAGCTCCTGGATTAAGTTGATATGCTATTACAGATCCATCAATTATCGGACGTACCGATGCTGCTAATAATCCTGTACGTTTGATTGAAAATCCATTGCCTTGAACTAACTTTTTTCAGAAATGATTAAATTATTTGACTGATATACTATCATAACTTTATCTTTAACTATCTATCATGCCAGTAGTATGAGTAAAATATCGTCATTATAAATCGACTGGATGAGATGATTATACGTATGAAATAATTGATATTGCTAAACATACTGAGACTTGAGAAATTCTTGTCGTATATAAACCGTTATATATTATTGGTGAAGTGTGATTGTTTAATGTTTTTGCTCGTCCTGTTTCTATGCGAGAAGAGGATGTAGTATATAATGGGAATGTGGTGAAGAGATTTACGAAGATAGATTAGTTTTATTATAGCTCTACTTATGCAACGAAAACAACCGTCACATATTTTAAAAATTTATGAAGCACTCTGATGTATAGGAGATAGTAGATTACAACTTGTCCCGAGTGACGACGGTGTGATCTCTGCGCAGGTCATCTCTTCTGATAGAACCAAAACATATACCGTATCTTATCGTCAATCAGACCAATCTATTATGTCAAATGATAATAGCTCGTATCACAATGATGAAGTAGGCTATCCATCATTAGCATTGTTACTTTTTCTCGATGTCTTAGATTATCAGTCAGAATATGGTGAGGTATTGTCTGGAATCTCTTGGAAAACTATCAATATGGAAAACAATAACGATCGAGCTCTTACACAGCAACAAGTCGATGAAAAATTATCACTTCAAGGAGTAAATAGTGATGCATTACATAGTTATGGTGAGATGTTATTAGAGAAACTCTGATCTCTGTGATTACAATACTTGTGAGAGAAACCGTCACCAGTGAAATAAATAATTTACTATCTTTGTAGTGTCATGCAAGATAATCAGTATAGAAAACAAGTCGGTAAAGAATGAGAACAACTTGTGCAACAATTCTATGAATCTCATGGATATACTTGCAAGGATAAGAATTTTACCATCAGATGATGAGAGATCGATCTGGTTATGGAAAATGATCTCAATTGTATTTTTGTAGAAGTAAAAGTAGTGAACTATATCGAGAATCTTCATGATTATATCACTCCCAAAAAACTACAAACATTGAAACATACGATCGATACGTATCTTTGGAAATACCCAACGCAGAAAAAAGTCAGAGTTGATGTTGTTTTTGTAAAAGACACAAAGATATTTGAGATTTACAAAAATATTGAGATATAATGCTATTTTATATTTCATGTCTCTTGATTTGTAGAGATGGTTTTTGTATAATGGATATATAATGGAAGATTGGCAGAGTGGTCGAATGCGCATCGTTGGAAACGGTGTGTACTGAAAGGTACCGTGGGTTCGAATCCCATGTCTTCCGAATTCTTATTTATTGATATTGCTTGTATGATAATAAAAAAATATATGCGTTATATGCCATGATCATGATTTTTTTGGTGATTGTTGTTGGGATTTTTAGCAACTGCGACTACGATCTTTACTCTCATACCTGGGTATAAGATATTTCCAGTGATGCCTTCATCATCGTGATCTTGAGATGTTTTTTCAATTGATGATTCAAAAAAGGCTTTTGAAGAATTATATCATCTGATCTCTATTCAGTATTATGATACGTGAGCTATTGATCAGGCCAAGATGTCTCGTCAGGCATTATCATCTTTTGTAGATGCTCTTTGAGATCCTTTTTCATCATATCTCCCTCCAGTTGAGAGTAAAGAAATCAATGATTCTATTCATTGAGATGAGACTATTGAAGGTATAGGTGCTATATTATTTAAAAAAGATGGAGGAGTGTTGGTCGAAGAAGTGTTAAAGTCATCTCCTGCTGCTCAAGCTTGAATACAGCCGTTAGATTTGATTGTAAAAGTAGATGGTAGTGGATTGCAACAACTTTCTATTGGTGAGATTGTGCAGAAAATTCGTTGACCAAGATGAACAAAAGTAATACTTACTATCGCAAGAATGACTGATGATGCCGTAGAAATATTTGAAAAGGAAGTAATAAGGGATACGATACTCATCCCTTCTGTATCATCGAAAGTATTTTCAGGTTCTGTGAAGGGTCATAAGATATGATATATTGCTTTGTCATTGTTTGCACAAGATACGGATGAAAAATTACAACTAGAGATTACAAATCTTAAAAATCAAGGAATTTCCTGACTGATTCTCGATTTGAGATGAAATGGTGGAGGTCTGTTGCCTGAATCTGTAGATGTTGCATCACATTTTCTTTCACAAGGTACTGATATTGTACAAGTAAAATATCGTCTTTATACTGATAATATGTATAAAGCAGAATGAAATGATACTCTTTCACATATCCCTTTGGTGATATTAGTAAATGGATTTACAGCAAGTGCAAGTGAGATTATTACTCTGGGTATCAAAGAATGAAGATGTAAAAATAGTGTAGTATGAACATGATGGATACAGAGTGCATGATTTGATAAGGATTGTAATGTATTAGTGATATGAGAACAGACCTTTGGTAAATGATCTATACAGAATCTTCAAGAATTAAGTTTTGGTGGTTCAATTAAATTAACTGTGGGAAAACGATTTGCCCCTAGTGGATTGTCGATAAATCATGTAGGAATAAAGCCTGATATAATAATTCCTTTTGGTCAAGATCGTTATAATAAAGATGGTTTTGATAATCAATTAGAAAAAGCAACATCAATATTATCACAAAGTTATAAATAATATCGTTCTATATTTACATATTGCTTTCAGTATATATCTCAAAAGCACTTGCTTTAGGGGATAGAGACAATTACTATATCTATTATCTATTTTACAACACATTATAATACAATGGCAGATCCTCAATCTCATATTGAAGTTGAATTATTAAATGCTCACGGTGTGTCAGAATGAGTTTTTTCTCCAAAAATATGACAGAGTTTTGTAGATGCTGCAGATGAAGCATGATTAACTCTTTCTACTTCATGTTGTGCCGGAGCTTGTTTTACTTGTTGTTGTCGTATAAAAGATTGATGAGAAGATGTTGATATTGGTTTGGTATCTGTTCCTTTAGTTGATATTGATGAGGATCAGGTTTTAACTTGCGTGGGATGACTCAAAGATACTATCTTTTCTGATTGAAAATTTCATAAGATTGTATTACAAAAATTAATTTAATTCTTAACTTTGTATGCAGTTTGATACGATTTTAATAGAACGTTTACTCCAACATGATGATCTTGCTTTTGCTACATTTTATGAGCAGACAGTTGATGTTTTTTTTCGTTATATTATGAGTCATTATAGTCTGAGTGAAGCAGAATGTCATGATATTTTGTCTGATGTCTATCTCAAAATACGAGAAAATATGGATAAATATGATGAAACATATACTTTCTGACAATTTGTACGGACAATCTTGAAGAATCACTGTAAAGATTTTTTTAAAAAAACTAAACCATTATTCTTTTCAGCCTTAGAAGATATTCACAGCAATAGTATAGTCGATACTCATGCTACATTACTTATGGGTCAAGAAGAGAGAAATATGGAAGATTTTTTTGATGAACAATTTTCTTTTGAATATATTCAAGAAGCTTTAAGTGTATTAGACCAAGAGGATCAAGAAATTTTTCATGCAAGATATATATTACAATATCCATATGATATGATAGCAGATGTATATAATCTCAAAACCGATACTGTCAGACAGAAAATATCTAGGATTCTTAAGAAAATGAGAAAAAATCTTCAATTTTTGAAAAATTAGTTGATTTATGTTATATTTTATCGAAAAAAAGATTAAAAAAGTGAAAAATCTCTTGCAATTGTATTGTCAAACTTCTATTATAAACAATGCTTTTATATTGTATTTCATATTCAAATGACAAAAACATCACTGATTGCACAACTTGCAAACCAACTTAATGTTTCAAAAAACATGGCAAAACAAATGGTTGATTCTTTTCTTGAACTTGTAACAAATTCTCTTTCAAAAGGTAAAGAAGTGAGAATTCAAGGATTTGGAACTTTTAAAGTATCTCATAGAGCTGCTAGAAATGGTGTTAATCCAAGAACTGGTGAAGCAATTAAAATCAAAGCTATGAAAGTTGCTAGTTTTAAGGCTGGTAAAGAACTCAAAACTAAAGTTAATTGAAAATAATTACCATTCAATAAAATTATAAAAAGTTCTTAGTAATAAGAACTTTTTTGTTGCTTTCTTTTTTGCTTTTATTATTATATATGTACTATTTATATCATTTTTTATACAGATGGAAATAATTTCAATTCTTATTGCATTATGTTGTGGTTGATTGATTTGATATTTATGGTTTTATCGAAGATTTGCAAATAGAGAGCTGGTGAACGAATTAAGAAAAAATAATTTGGAACTTAAACATACTCTTCAATCATGTGATCGTGATCGTATAGAATATGAACAACAGAATATTATCTTAAAAGATGAAATTACTTGATTATATCAAAAAAATGATGATCTCATGCATATTGTGTCTGAATTGAGTAGATATTATTATCATCTCAAAAAGATATCTGATAAGATGGATAACCTTGCTCGTGATTTACAACAACCATTAGAAGACTTAGATAGAAAAATAAAACCATTTATGTATGAATCTGAAGATGAGCATAATGAAGAATTTGTATATAATTTCTCAAATCAAGAAAACTCTTCTGAAAAATGATTTTTTTAATTGGTTAATGTGACTTGCATTTTATTAGAGAAATATGTATACACTTGATGTGATAAGTTTTTGTATTGTATGCAAAAATATATATGGGCTATTAGTTTAATGGATAGAATGCACCTTTGCGAAAGGCGTGACCCAAGTTCGATTCTTGGATGGCCCAATTTTGATATTTATTTTCTAATACTTATAGTATGATAAACAAAAAAAATCTTATCTCTCAAGAATGATATGAAAAAATTACCGCTGAGATTTCTCTTATAAAAGATCAATATATTCCAGAAACTTTGGAAGTTTTGAAAGATGCAAGATCACAATGAGATTTATCAGAAAACTCTGATTACCATGCTGCTAAAGAAAAACTAGCACTTTTGCAAAGAAGAATATCAGAATTAGAAGAACTGATAGAACATGTTGAAATTATTAAAACAAGTGAAAAGATAAAAGATACTATCATTAGGTATTGATCAAAAGTTGAATTACAAATAGACTGAGAAAAACCATTCCAACTTTCTATTGTATGACCTGGTGAAGTCACTGTTCTGGATCAGTTTAATATTTCATTTGAGTCTCCCTTATGAATTATTATTGAAGGTAAAAAGAAATGAGATACTGTTGATCTTAAATTGGCAAACACTATTAAAGAAGTTAAAATTTTATCTGTCTCTTAACAGACATGGCCAATATTCATGATATTTACTTTTTTGTGCCATTGATTGTATGAGCATTAGCACAAATTAGTAAAGTGATTATAGATTCTTATTGTTGAAGTTCATTTACACTTCGTTCTCTCTGGTCTTCGTGAGGTATGCCATCGGCACATAGTACATTAACAAGTAGTGTTTTAGTAATGGTAATCGTTTTTGAATGACTATTTAGTACTATATCTATGGTTGTGACTATATTTTCTCTTTTGATACGATATGATGCTGCTAATGTAAGATATGAATCATGAAAACATGCACAATACATCAATTCTTTGAGAAGTGAAATACATAAAGTCATGGATTATGATCATATTGTAGATCAATCTTTTTTCTCATGATTTACGCTATTGAGAGAAAGATTGTGACATACACCTACTGAGATTTCTATATGAATTATCTTTGGTGTTGCTGTTACTTTGTGAGTAGTTTCATTGATTGATAGTTATATTATTACTTTTTAATATTGTGAGTATATGAGTAGATCCATAGATTATTATGGTTTTAAGGTAAAATATATGTTACGTAAATTTTTTAATTGAATAAAAAAGACTTATTCATTAATAACTTTTATAACTCTTTGAATAGCTATATTATTATTTATATTATGAAACAATATTTATCAGAAAATATATTCTGATATTTATATTATAAACAGTGTACGCTATACTTCTGATTCTATCAATACTTATAATGATACATCTTTGTATAGCCTTATTTCATTATCTTATCTTTGTAGATACTATTTTGATTTGAAAATATTTGGAGATGATGTCTTATATGAAAAAAAAATTAAACAACAATATCCATTTATAGATACTGTAACAATCAATAGTTTTGCTAATAATAAATTAGTTTTAGATATTAAATTTATTAAACCTTCACTACGCTTCTTGTATAAAAATATACTTTATGGGGCTTATGATCATGATCTGATTGTACTAGGTCCCCAAGATTCTCTGTGATCCAATATTCCACTTGTCTTGTTGCCTATTTATTTAAATGAATCATCTCAATCTATTTCTTGATTGTTGTATAATATCAATACTGATAAAATATTATATGATTTGTTATTATTGAAGACTGTTCCTATCTCATGATCTGTGACGTATATCCCTTGATGAGATAAATATATCCTTCGAAATGCTGATATCCGTATTTATTTTAACGCTAAAAAAGACATTAACAATCAACTTTTGATACTATCGACTCTTATGAATCAGTATAGATGATTTGATCAGTTACGTCAGATTGATGTAGGTAGTTTAGATAATCCTATTATTAAATAATTTTTTCTTTTAATTTATTTGTATTATTGTATGTCTAATTCACAGAAAAAGAATTTATGGAATAAATTGCAAGATGATATAGTCGATCTTTCTGAAGGATTACAAGTTCTTTTAGAAAAATGATTTGAAGTAGGTACGATTACAGAAGAAGATATTATTGCTGAGATAGATGATTTGGATGTGAAAGCAAAAATGATAGAAAAATTTTATCAACTTGCCGAAAAACTCAATATTAAAATTATTACTATTGAGGAACAATTACTGAAAGAAAATGTAGAAATCATTACTCAATGACAAAAAGTTGGTCAAGTTCAGTTGTTTGATAATAAGATACAGACCAACGATAAACAATATAAAGACTTTATTAAATTATATTTTAATGATGTATCTAAGATAAAATTATTAACAGCAGAAGAAGAAAAAACTATCGCTCGTCGTATTGTAAGATGAGATGAAAACGCAAAACGTAAACTGATAGAATCTAATTTGAGATTAGTTATTTCTATTGCAAAGAGGTTTTTTGGAGCAAAATTAAGTTTTTCTGACTTGATTCAAGAATGAAATGTCGGTCTCATTAAGGCTATAGAGAAGTTTGATCCTGAAAAAGATTTTAAATTTTCAACGTATGCGACGCGATGGATTAAACAATCTATTACAAAAGCGATCGCTGATATGTCAAAACATGTACGTATCCCAGTTCATCTGATTGATGAAATTAGTGCGTATAATAAAGCATCTTCTCTCTTGTTTCAAAAGCTTGGTAGAGAACCAAACTCAAAAGAAATAGCAGATCATCTCTGATTTCCATTGAAAAAAATTAATAAATTAGAAGAAGTGATCTATGGAAATATTTCTCTAGATAGTGATGTCGGTGAAGATGGATCCAAAGATAAACTTGGAGATATGATACCTGATACGAAGACAGCTACTCCTGACCAAGTAGCGGAGACAAGCGCATTGAGAACAAACCTAGATAATATCTTAAAAATGCTTGATGAAAGAGAAGCTAAAATTATCAAGATGAGATATGGTATCGATGGACCAAAGTATACGCTTGAGCAAGTAGGAGAAGAATTTGATGTGACACGTGAAAGAGTCAGACAAGTAGAACAGAAAGTAATTCAAAAACTTCGTGAACATGAAGGTTTACAAAAGATGCTTGGTATAGAAGATGATATGGAGAAACTTATGTTACAATGATTTAATACAAAGAAGAAGAGCGGAAGAGCATAAGAAGTTATAAATTTTGAGTTATAAGTTATAAGTTAAAAGGGGAGAAATAATATATATAGTAAATAATGGCTTGAAATCAAAAAAAATATAATGAGTTATATTTTTATTATTTAAAACAATAGAAATGAAAAAAATTGTATGATGGATATTGTGACTTGTTATAATTGTTAGTATGTATTTTATATATGAGACAGATCAATTGAATAGTCTCTTATCTACTGTATCAATACCTTCGAATGTACAACACACTATTATGGCAGATGAATGATCATGATTGATATCATCATGAGCATACGAACTCTTTTTGAAAGATAATATGATATTATCTGGCGAAGGATTATCAGTGATATGATATAAGAGAGTGTTTTGAATGTCATGAGTTGAAATTAATAAAGAAAGTGATGAATATCAAAGATCTTTATCTGGATATAATATATATAGCATTAAATCTGATTTATGAATTATATTTCAGATAGATCCATTTAATACAAGATTCTTTTATGGTAAAGGTTGGGATGATTTCTCTAAGAGTACGATTGTTGTAGAGCAAGATGATCATAAGATTACTGCTTATGAATCTTGAAATAAAGATGATCTTTTGATAGATATAGCAAACATACCATTTTCTTGAACAGCTGAAAATTCTATAAAAAATACTATACCAAAGAATATGCAAAATAAATGTATTGTTGAAAAAGAATCTATTGATACCTGATACCAAGGTAATTATGCGTGGCCAGATCCTTTGGGTTCTGATAGGTATGGTATAAATGCTGCTGATTGATTAGACGTATGTGATATTCAAATGAGTGACTGATGTTTTAATGTATTTGAACTTTGTTGAGACTTTGCATGAGCAATAGATTGAGCAACAATTTTATATTCTGCAAATAATAAAATATTTTATCAAGGTATTTGACAAAATACTCGAAGAACAGCAGATTATTGACCAAATATCATAGAATAAATATAAACAGAGGAGAAATCCTCTTTTTTTTATACAAAGAATGAGTATAGTGATAGTATGTGAAGACAAGATCAACGTCATATTCTTATCGTCTGTGCTTTGGGTCAAGAATTGCACATAGTAAAGTCAGTACTGAAGTGACACATTTTTCAGTGAATACAATTTCATTATCATATCTGTGGGGTTGGTTTAGAAAAGAGTATGATAGGTTTGACAGAATTTTTGTCTTGTTCGGAATTGAAGTTTGAACTCATAATCAATATTTGAATTGTGGGATTTGCTTATTCAAAGTGATCCCCCCTACCCCCCTTGTTAAGGGGGAAAGTTACCCAATGTTTCAGAATCATACAATGAGATGCGAAGAAAGAATTGTGTGTACCTCCTCAGTATGTGTTGTCTGACGTGGATATTGTACCACTTACTAGTCGATATAGAGTCGTACGTGAGAGAAGTCAGCTAGAATATTTTTTACAATATGAAGATATAATCGCAGTAGATATGGAATGATACAGTATCGAATCAGTATGTGATTATTTTTGATGTCCAAGAATGTTTCTTAAGGTATTGTATGATGAGATAGGAAAAGATGATATTAAAGACTATAATGATATGCTTGACACTATGAAGACGGCTTTATGAGGACTTCCAGAATTATTAAGAAAGATTTTATAATATATGCATATATGATATTATATATTGAAGAAAAAATAATTAATCATCCTCGCACACAACAGATTTGTAATTTTTTCCCCAAAGCTCAAAAAATAATTATTAATCATTATAAAAATATATTCGATAGGAAGTTTCCAAAAAATCTTTCTACTGAACAATGATCCCCCCTGACCCCCCTTACTAAGGGGGGGATACTCGTGCTTGCAAAACTTACAGGGAATGCGATATCTCAAGCTCCAGAGTGATATGGTCATGCAGGGGAGTGATGGTTTTTTAAGACGACATTAAATTGTTTGTTTAATTGTGATTATTGTTATCTCAAAGGTGCATTTAAAAATGATTTTCCAGTGGTATTTGTAAATTATGAAGATATAGGAGAGCAGATAAAAGTGAAGAGTGTAGAGGTGAGAGTGAAGAACCTGTGCTTTTCTAAATGATCTCCCCCAACCCCTCTTGATAAGAGGGGAGAAACAATATGGTGGTATATGTCTGATCGATCTGATACGCAGGGATTTGATAAGATGTTGGGGACGCATGAATATTTTTTTAAGCTCTTTGATAGTATGGAAGGGGTAATGTGTGAGACGCGTACGAAATCTCACGATATCTCTACATTGATTTCTTATGCAGAGCAATATGGAGCACCTCGTCATATTGAAGTAGCATATTCTCTTAATCCACAATCACTGATCTCTGCACATGAACAGGGGACTGCATCGCTCGATCGTAGGATAGAAAATATTAATACATTATTACAGTTGTGATATAAGGTATGATTGCGTTTTATACCTCTGCTTCCAGTCGAGAATTATATGCAGATATATACGGAGTTTCTGGAGTATGTTGTGAATCGTATCGATATGAGTCAGATATACTCATCATTTGCTGGAGGATTATTATATACAAAGTCAGATTATAAAAAAATAGCTCGTAAAGAGCCATGATTTCAGTCAGTATTGGATCAGCTTCATGATGCTGGTGATGGATTTTATAGAGAACAGTTACAAGTCAGACAGAATTTCTATGGATTATTTAAGAAATATGTGGAAAATTGTTTTGTATGTTTGGATGAATATAAGTAGAGTGGTAGAGGATTATAGTGGTAGAGTTAAGATAGATAAATTTCTTTTAAATAAAAGTCTATAATCAGTTTATTGAACTATTAAAAAATTGTAAGTTTTATAAATTTCTTATTAAAGAACTTTTATGATTGTGGGATTATTGTATCTATAAGAATTCTTTTACTACCCGCAAGATAATTAAATTTTATAGATCTGATATTACATCCTTTTATTCAGAGATTTTCTTTATCTGAGTCGTATTTTTCTAAAATAGGATCTATAGATTGATATCATTTACCATCCTCTCATATAAATGTATAAGTATCAAAATGTGCTCTACCAATAGTGCTATGTCTTATTTTACATTGTCAATCATATGTTTTTATAATATGATCTATCGAATTATAGTCTATTGTTATAATAGAGAGTCTTAAAATAAAAATGACTCAAAAAAACAAAAAACTTAAAACTTTCCGTTTTCATTCTTTATTTAGCATATTATAAAGTTGTTCTCTCGATTTCTTATTAAA
>JFJP01011605.1_pt1 | contig 13981 bp, 9 predicted proteins | sample 431651 | NCBI WGS metagenome assembly JFJP01 (sample SAMN02602958, study PRJNA72255) | Microbial mat metagenome, whole genome shotgun sequencing project. | biome: fresh water; feature: sink hole; material: water; isolation source: purple microbial (photo- and chemosynthetic) mats found in... | reverse complement strand
CGATTATTACGCTTAATGCTCCTACCCGCCGCCTTATTACTCTCTTTCATGGTCAGCACCTTTTTTTTCCTGTGGCGGTGGGTGGGGTAAAGTTAATGATAATAAAACCACAATTCGCAGTTTGTATTCGTAACGAAAATAGCGAGGATTTGCAGCGACATAAAATTTACCTAGTATTGCCTGATGAGTCCGCCAGTAAAGACGGCTATTTGAGAATCATTGATGAGTCAGGGGAAGATTATCTTTACCCCGCCCACCATTTTATGGTCATTAAGTTACCTAAACCAGTACGTGAAGTTTTATTTGCTGATTTTCAGAATAAATTACAACCTGCTTAAAGTTAAAACTAAGCAATAGAGGTCTTTCATGACAACCATCATCAGCGTATTTGGCAGCAGCGCACCCAAACCCGATTCAACCGAATATGAAGACTCCCGCGCCGTCGGCCAATTGTTAGCCCAAGCGGGACTCGCCGTGCAAACGGGGGGCTATTCAGGCGTGATGGCCGCCGCCAGTCAGGGCGCGCATGAGGCAGGCGGCCAGGTCATTGGCATTACAAGTTCACAAATTTCAGGCGTGATGGCCGCCGCCAGTCAGGGCGCGCATGAGGCAGGCGGCCAGGTCATTGGCATTACAAGTTCACAAATTGAAAGCTACCGCCCATTAGCCCCCAATCAATGGGTCAAACAAGAAATTAAGTATCCAACGCTACGGGAACGGTTGTTACATCTTGTATTAGATTGCGCGGGCTGCATTGTCATGCCAGGCGGCATTGGCACACTCTCCGAAATGGCTCTCATTTGGAGTTTCATTCAAGTCGGTGAAATTGAAGCCCGCCCCATCATTTTAGTGGGCGATTTATGGCAGCGCACCATCACCGCCTTTTTATCTGACCATGTGCGCCCTGAACATTATCAATTGTTGACTTTTGTAGACACGCCTGCGGAGGCGGTGGCGCAAATGGTCAAACAGTTAAACCGTTAGCCATGTCAGACCTGCAAGGTTTTAGAAACCTTGTAGGTCTAATCCCTAATCCATAAACCCTATTATTAAAGGAATTTACCCATGTCCATCACCGTTAGACCCTTAGAATCCTCAGATTTAGCCGCGTTTGCTCAAATAGAACAAGTTTGTTTTGGAGGTGACGTTGCTGATATTTTGGCAAATCTTCAAGATAACCCCCGTTACACTATGTCCCATATCATTGTAGCCGAAGTGGACGGGCAAGTTGTTGGCACGGCCACCATGTTTCCCGCCAAAATTTGGCTCAGTGGCGTGCCGCTAGATATTGGCGCAGTGGCCTCAGTGGGGGTATTACCTGATTTTCGTAAGCAAGGTGTGGCTACTCAAATGATGCAAACCCTAGTTAGCCGCGCCGCCACTGAGGGTTATGCCTTCACCGCCCTATTTCCCGCTTCGCCGCAATTTTATAATCACTTTGATTTTGGAGTCATTGGCGATGTCCATGCCTATCGCTTTGCCCCTAGCAATCTGATTAATTTTGCTGAAAAGAGCAAAGTTCGCCCATTTGATGTGGCTGATTTGCCGATGTTACGGGTTGTTTATAAAGGCCAAATGACCTGGCACAATGGCTGGCTCAGTCGTAGCAATGCTTGGTGGGATAAAATTGCCGCTAAATGGCCGCATGTAGTGGTTTTTGAAAGTGATGGCATGTTAGATGGCTACATGGCGTATGAACTGAAAACCAATGCCACCAACGAAACCACCTTATACATTAAGGAATTTTTCGCCGCCGAAGGGGAAGCCTTACGCGGTTTAATTGGCTACCTCGCCAGCCAAACCGAAGTCAGCGCGATTGAATATCTCGCCCCACCGCAAACGCCGTTGCGTCACGCATTACACCAACCGCGCACCGTTGAAGCCGAAGTTCGCGGTTGGCTCTTCCATGATTTATGCCATGTTACTTCTGGCCCGATGGCACGTATCATCACCCTGAAAACGGCCTTAACCAAACGCTTTTACACCCGTCACATGCAAGGGGAGCGCGTTATCAGATTGAATGACCCCCTCATTGCTCAAAATGAAGCACCGATTATTTTCCGCCTCGTAGATGGGCGCGCCGAAACTCACCCCGCCCCTGAAGGCAAAGAAGTCCAAATTGAGACCGACATCCGCACCTTAACCCAAATTATTTTTGGCTATCTCTCCGCCACCGATGCCCAACGCTTAGGGCGATTTAAGGCCGATGACGATACCTGTTCATGGTTAGATAAAGCCATTGCTGATAGTCCCCTTTATATCCAATCAGGTGATTGGTTCTAGGAATTAAAAATTAGGAATTAGGAATTAGAAATTGATTTTTCTAATTCCTAATTCCTAATTCCTAATTATCATGTCCATTAAATTCACTTATGTGGGTCACGCGACCTATATTTTAGAGATTGAGGGGCAAACAATTGTGGTTGACCCTTTTTTCACCAGCAATCCCCTCGCCACGATTAAAGCCGAAAATGTTGCGGCTGATGTCATTCTCCAGTCACATGGTCACTTTGACCACATTGAAGATACCGTGGCCCTCGCCCAACGCACTGGGGCGAAAGTGATTGCGAACTGGGAAATTGGCAGTTGGCTGCAAAGCAAAGGGCTAACCAACGTCCATCAACAAAATATCGGTGGTGGTTTTAACCATGAGTTTGGGCATGTTAAACTTACTATTGCCCATCATAGTTCAGGCTTGCCCGATGGCAATTATGGCGGCAATCCTGCGGGCTTCATTATAACGGCGGCAGGTAAGAAAATTTACTTGGCCTGTGATACTGCGTTATTTTACGAAATGCAGCTTTATGGTGAAGAGGGTATTGATTTATGTGTGCTGCCGATTGGCGATAACTTCACCATGGGGCCAGCCGATGCGTTGCGCGCCGTACAATTTATTAAGCCTAAATTAGTCGTCCCCTGCCACTACAACACCTGGCCACCCATTGCTCAAGATGGTCAAACCTGGGCCAAGCGTGTCGAAAGTGAAACTGAATCCAAAGCCGAAGCCCTAGGGCCAGGCGATTGGATAGAAATTTAATTTAATATAGGAATTAGGAGTTAGGAATTAAAATCCTAAAGCCTAATTCCTAATTCCCCTTATCATGGCAAAAAAACCAACTCCCAAAAAAATAGTCCCTGTTGAACCCATATTCACCGACAATACACCACTTGAGGCATTACCCATTGAAACAAAGCCGTTACCCATTAAAACGTCGCTCACTGAGCCAACACCCATTGAAACATTACCACCTGAACCAGTAACACCTCCCGAAACATTACCACCTGAACCAACACCTGTTGCAACATTACCACCTGAACCAACACCCATTGAAACGTTACCTATCGAAACAACACCCGCTAAAATAATGCCACGTAAAAAAATGCGTACCGCTATCGCCGCGTGGGAAATTGGCCGCTCAAACAGTGGTTTTGGCGTGAAAGTGGGGGGGTTAGGGGTGATTATTGAGGAATTACCCGCCGAGTTAATCAAGGCTGCGGCCCGTGAAAATATTGACTTGGAGATTGAAATTCTCTCCCCTTGCTTTGCCCATTACGATAAAAGTCGCCTAACCAAGCTCGATATGGAACTTTGGGTGACACTTGATGGCAACAGGTTTATGGTGGACGCGTACGAATACATCTTCCCTGATGGACAAAAATCCATCTATTTTTGGGATGAGTGGCAAATGAGTTGGACGCATGCTAATAGCATTTACGCCAGTGACCCCCACGTAGCCTTACGACAATTTGCCGTAATAAATCAAGGCATGGCAGGTTACATTCGGCAACGTAATTTTGATGCCGTCCATTTACACGATTACCATGTAGGCTTAGTGCCATTTTATTTGGGCGATGAATATCTGCAAAATTGTTCCCTGCATTTCACCATTCACAATGCCACTTATCAAGGCATGACTCCCATTATTGGCGGCTATGCGGCCCTTGACCGTTTAGGACTGACAGGTTGGCAACTACTTGATTATTACTTTGAATTCTTTAGTCATCTTAATCTCATGAAAGCCTGTATGCTCAAAGTGTATCACATCGGCGGCAAAATCACCACCGTTAGTGGTGACCTGGCTGGCAATTGGGGCTATGCGGCGGAATTGAAAGATAGTCATGAGACGCTTTGGTATCGGGCTTGGGGACAAAAAGGCAGCCCACCTAATGAAGTTTTTGTGCCTAATCGCCACCTCGACCTCTTTGAAAAATTGCCGATTGCTGGCATTACCAACGGCATGAGTGACCGTAATCGGCCTGAGAATTTACCCGAACTTAAAGCTTCCGTGCTACGCGCCATGCAAGAAAAACGGGGCGAACATAGCCCCATTTTTGCCCACCCCACCACCCAATATGAAATGTTAGACCATGACCATAGTTTTGATGTTGACCACTTGGAAGTTAAAGGGGAACTCAAACGGCTGCTGCATTTAGAAGTCTTTGGCAGTGAACCACACCTCAATCCCATTCTCATGACCGCCGTCGGGCGATTGGTTGACCAGAAAAATCTCGGCCTGGTAGCGGATGTGGTTGAACGAGTGTTGGCGTATGACGCTGGGACTAAATTTGTCATTTTGGCCTCCGCCCCTGAAGGTGAAAAAACGGGCAAGGCCGCTGAAGGGCGTTTCTTTGATTTAGCCTATCGCTATCCCGATAAGGTTTATTTCAATAATACCTTTAATCAACCGTTATCTAAACTCATTTTAGCAGGCGGCGATTATACGCTTATCCCGTCTCGCTTTGAACCATGTGGGCTGGTAGATTACGAAGCGTCACTCCTCGGCACGGTGGTCATTGGGCGAGCAACGGGCGGTTTGCCGAAAGTGCGCCATTGTGCTTACTTATACGAATGGTTAGACATAGGTGATTATTGGGGCGAGGCCAATGCCTTTTTCTACCAAATGAAATTCGCCATTGATAACTATCGTTATAATCCCGCCCATAATGATTACCTTATTCGCACCGCCATGAACATTAATGCGAGTTGGGATAGGTCGGCCACGCAATATATTGATATGTATCGCTATGGTCATTTAGTCAAAAAATGGCTGGCTAATCGTGACCAAAATGTCGATGAATTTATTGCCCAGTTAGGTGATGACCGCGCCATGTTTAGCGACTTCTTCCTGCCCGCGCGCGATGAATATGCCGACGGGCGAGACTGGCAATTGCGCCATCGGTTGTGGGCATAAATTTAGGCTATTTACGGCAAAAAGCCAAAGCCCTTATAAGTAGGACTTACGCAAAAGCCAAGTCTACCCCCCTTAATCCCCCCGACATCGGAGGGAGATTTTGCGCCCTCTCCTACGTAGGAGAGGGTTGGGGTGAGGTGTTTGCGTAAGTCCTTATAAGGTTCAGAACCTTATAAGGGCTAACCGACTTATAACTTTGACCTCCTGTTACCACTCTACAAAAACCTCTGGTAAAATACTAGAGGATTTTTCATTTAAGGAGAACGTTATGCTGTTCAAAGATTGCACCCTAGTTCAATTAGATGAACTTTTTAACCTTAATCCCGTCAATCAATTACCTGTTTTAGAGGCATGGTTACAAGGAAAAAGTGATATTTCGGAACAAGAGCGCAATTATTTGCTTTTTTTGCAAATAATTTTGCGCGATAACGTAGATAATTGGAACGAGTATGAATTGGTCATGCATTTTATCGGCCCACTATTTACCCTCGTAAACTTCCATTATCAACATCAATTTAGCCTTTTTGGGGAACGTTTTTTTGAGGGCATCGTCTCAGGCATAGAATTGAGTGGCAAGCCTGATGGCATGGTGGCGACAGGGTATCGTCAACCCAAAAAACCTTACTTTTGTTTCCAAGAGTATAAAAAGGAAACCGACCCTACAGGCGACCCCGCAGGCCAGGCCATGGCCGCAATGTTGGTGGCACAAGAGATTAATGAAGGTAAATTTCCTATCTATGGTTGTTATGTCCGAGGGCGATATTGGCGGTTCATGGCCTTGCAAGGGCAAGAGTATGCCTTGAGCGACAGCTACACCGCCACCCGTGAGGATATTTTTGATATTTTTCGTATTTTGAAAGTCTTAAAACAAATCATTATTGAGCGAGTGACCCAAAATACCCTTTAGCTAGAGTCCAAATCTTCAGATTTGCCCCCAAATCTAAAGATTTAGACTCCATTAAGAACTCCCCATGGCTCAAATCACCCTTTTTGTGACCCCCGAAGAGTTGGATAGCACCCATGAGCAAATGCAACGGCGTATGCGCTTTGTTATCCCCGTTGGGTTTTGGCATCCCATTCGCTTCATCAGCGTAGGCTTGGCCTTCGCCCTGTGCCTCATTTTACTGATTCGCCCTGAATTGGGTTTGCGTCTATTTTGGGGCGCGTTCATTCCCATCGCCCCGTTAATTTTCTTCATTATTCCTGGACTATGGCGGAATATCTGCCCCCTCGCGGCCATGAACCAAGCCCCGCGCTGGTTTGGCCTCACCCGTAATCAATTTGCCACCGATTGGCCTGTTCCCCATTGGCTGAAAAATTATAGCTATCCCATCGGCATCACCATGTTATTACTGTTAATTTCATCGCGAAAGGTTATTTTAAACACCAATGGCCTAGCCTTAGCCAGCTTCATATTTTTAGTGTTAGTCATTCCTTTCATTATGGGTTTTATCTCCAAAGGTAAAAGTGGTTGGTGCAGCAGCATTTGCCCTATGTTACCCGTTGAACGCATTTATGGGCAAACGCCATTTATTACGTTGCCTAACAGCCATTGCCAACCCTGCGTGGATTGCACCTCAAAATGTTACGATAAACAGCCCCATTCGGCCTACCTCAAAGACCTCTACGCGGATGACCCACACCATGTGGCCTACCGCAAATTTTTTGTGGGGCTATTTCCAGGCTTCATTTATGGCTTTTATACCGTGCCAGCTTATCCCGCCATCGGCTTGCTTCATCTATATACTGAATTGGTAGTCTATAGTGTCTTGAGTTTGGTGAGTTTCTACATTTTAGATAATTTCCTCACCCATGGCCCCTTGAAATTAACCGCCACCCGTTCCATGGCTTTTACGCCCAATATTTTAACTGCCACCTACGGCATGGTCGCCTTTAATCTTTATTACGCCTTTACGCCCCAAGCCGCCGCCCATTTTTGGGACACCTCCCTCCCCATGTGGCTAATACTCCCCTTTGAAGCCACTATTTTCGCCTTATCCGCTGTGTGGCTTTATCGCACTGCCGAAAAAGAGCAGCTTTATCGGCTCTATTTCTTACCGCCACAAGATGTGGTCAAAGTTACATTTGGTGAACTAACAATCTCTGCGCCTAAAGATGTGACCTTATTAAGCCTCGCCAAGAAAAACAATGTTCCCTTAAAATACAGTTGTGAGGGCGGAACATGTGAGGCTGACCCTGTTTGTGTCTTCTCGGGTATGGAAAATCTCTCTGAAATGGGGGCAGTAGAACGCGCCACCCTAGAAAAATTAGACCGCATTGGCACCGCTCGCATTACCAACACACGGCTGGCATGTATGGCAAAAGTGTTGCGCGGCCAAATTATCGTCGGGCTAACACCTGAACCAAGTAAGAGCAGTATTTTAGTTAAATTTGAATCTGACCCCACGATTAAAAGTGTCGTTATTATTGGTAATGGTATCGCGGGGTATCAAGCCGCTTACGAGGTCTATCGCCGCCACCGCCAATGTGATATTTATTTGATTGGTGACGAAAACCACCTGACCTATCAACGCATTAGCATTGCTAAATTGATTAGCGAACCAAAGTTAGTGCAGGATTTATACCTGAAAGCTGAAGATTGGTATGAGGCGCGGCGCATTACCCTAAGAACGAAAGAACAAGTTATTAAAGTAGATACCGCCACCCAAATGGTCATTTTGAATACGGGTGAAACGTTACCTTACGACAGATTGATTTTTGCCACAGGCAGCCAAAGCCGTTCCCCTAGCACCAAAGATGGCCGCCCGATTGCTGGTTTTGAATTGGCGGGAACGTTCAATCTTTATAAAGTGCAAGATTCAATTAACATTCAAGCCTTTGTGCAAACCCAACGCCCGCGCCGCGCCATTGTTTTTGGTGGCGGGGTGACGGCCATGGAAGTGGCCTACGAGTTGCATAAATTGGGGCAAAAAACCAACATGCAAGTCACGCTCATCTCTCGTTCAGGCTTGATGCAGTTGGATAAAATGGGCGAGCAAATTTTGGTGGAGCATTTAGAAAAAATTGGTTTCAAAGTACAATTATATTCTGATGTGGTTTCGCTCTATGGGCAAACTCAAGTGCAAGAAGTCACCCTAAAAAGTGGCGAGAATGTACCTTGCGATTTATTTGTGGCCTGTATTGGGGTGATGCCAAATATAACACTCGCTAAAGAAACGGGCTTAAAAGTGAAACGAGGCATTGTGGTTGATGACGAAATGCGGACAAGTATTCCCAACATTTTTGCGGTGGGTGACGTGGCCGAGCATGATAATCTCATGCCGCAGTTGGTGGATGTGGCGAAAGCGCAGGCCGAGGTATCGGCAGTCAATGCGGTGCGCGGCAATGAGATTTGGCGGCAAGTGTACACTCGCCCTATTTTGAGCGTCAAGGTTAAAATCTCGGCCTTTGACTTATATGTCATCAATGGGGCGCGCCCGCAACACGATAATGAGCAAAATATCATTTTGAAACATTTACTCAAAGGGCGCTATGCCAAACTGTCCATTGCCAATGGGCGACTGTTGCAAGGCATTTTATTACAAGCCACCGCCAAAGAAGTGCAAACCGTAACCGAGGCGATTCGACAAGAAATTGATATAAGTTGTTATCTTCCTGAGTTGGAACGGGGTAATTGGGATGTGTTGAGTCGGTTGACGGAGTAAAATTTCTTAGCGACTTTGCGTCTCTGCGTTAAAATTTCAACGCCAAGACGCAAAGTCGCTAAGGTTTAATTCATGACGTTTTGTAGTATCAGTATATCAAGATTTACACCCTCACCCCTGCCCTCTCCCAACAAGATTTACACCCTCACCCCTGCCCTCTCCCAAAGGGCGAGGGAGTATCTTGTCTCCCCTCGCCCTTTGGGAGAGGGGCGGGGGTGAGGGTGATTTAGTTATTGCGCCCAAATCTTGATATACTGAGTATATTTGTAATTCGTTGCTAAAGAGGTAATTTTTATGGATTTATCAGGCCGCACCATCAATCAGAAATATACATTAATTAAACGCATTGCCACCAGCAACATGGCCGCGATTTATCAAGCCGAGCAAGCCAAAACGGACGGTTATGTGGCGGTGAAAGTGTTGCATGAACATTTAACCAGCAATCCTGTTTTTAAGAAACGGTTTGAGTTGGAAGCCAAAGTGTTAATGCAATTACAACATCCGCACATCGTCAATCTGATTGATTTTGACACCACCAAAATTGATAACACTGAGTTTATTTTCTTAGTTATGGATTTTATTGAAGGGGGAACATTAGGGGCGCACATTCGACAAAAACAACGACTTCCTATGACAGAAGCGTTAAATATCATGGATCAATTGTTAGCCGCCTTAATCTACACCCATCATGAAAGTATTGCTCATCGTGACATTAAACCAGAGAATATTTTATTCAAAGCTGATAATAACGTGGTCTTAACTGATTTTGGCTTGGCGCGGTTAGTGGCCTCGGCAGGTTTGACCTCCACCAGCGCGATAAGTATGGGAACAATACAATATATTGCGCCAGAAGTTTTGCAGGCCAAAGCAAATTATGACTACATGTTAGTGGACGTTTACGGTTTAGGGATGGTTTTTTACGAAATGGTGACGGGCAAAACGCCGTATCAGGGGGGGGAAAATTCCGTTATCTCCCAAAAACTAACCAACCAACCCTTTCCGCCCGCCCATGAGGTCAACCCCGAAGTGCCGTTAGCCGTCTCAAAGGTAATTAGCCGCGCCCTAGCCTTCAATCCCAAAGACCGCTATCAAACCATGCGGCAATTTGCCGAGGCCGTACAACAACTCCCCCACGCCATAAGTCAGCCTCCGCCCGCGCCTCGCTCGCCCTTGCAGAATTGGCTCAGGTTTATCGCGGCCAGCCTGGTGGTTAGCGGGATTGCCCTCGTGACCGCCTTCGTTATCATTGAGGAATTATTTATTGAAACAACCCCAGATGAGCTAGAGCAATTGCCTGTGGGTATGGCAACATTTTTGGATAATTATGGTTGGTTCATCATTGGCGCGGGCATGGGCATTGTTATTTTGTTATTTATAGCCATGGGATTATTACTTTGGAGGCAACAACGCGCGCAAAAAAGCCCTAGCACCACCAAACCCTCACCGCAACGTAAGCCACCACCCAAAGCGAATGAAAAGCCGAGTCAGGTTGATAAAACAAAACTTCAATCCCCGTCCTCACCGCCTAAAGGCTCATTGGTGGTGCAAGAAAGTGTCGGTAAATTAAGTTCAGGGCAACAATTCCCACTGTTAGAAGCTATCAATACACTAGGGCGTATCGCCGATAATCAGATTATGTTAGATGACAATTCCGTCTCCCGCCACCATGCCCGCATTGTGTTAGAGGGAACGACCTTTCGAATAGAGGATTTGCAATCGGCGAATGGGGTGAAGGTGAATGGGGCAAAGGTGGAGTCGCAATTACTTAAGGAAAATGACCGCGTCGAGATAGGGCGGATTAAGTTCATATTCGTTATTTTGCTTAATGAAGAGGTAAAAAGGTAAAACGATGGATTTATCAGGCCGAACCCTTAATCAAAAATATACTTTAATAAAGCGCATCGCCACAAGTAACATGGCCTCCGTTTATCAAGCAAAACAAACCGACCGCGTGGGGCAGGTGGCAGTGAAAGTATTACATGAACATTTAACCAGCAACTCCATTTTCAAAAAACGGTTTGAATTGGAAGCGAAAGTATTATTACAACTTCAACACCCGCATATTGTCACCTTGCTTGATTTTGACAAAGCCAAAATTGAGAATAGCGAATTTGTCTTCTTGGTCATGGAATTTATTCATGGTGGCACGTTAGCGGCACGGATTCAACAAAAAGGGACGCTCTCCCTGGAAGAGACGTTGGGCTTAATGGAGCAATTGTTAGCCGCCTTAATCTACACCCATCACGAAAGTATTGCTCATCGTGACATTAAACCTGAGAATATTTTATTCAAGGAAAATAGTCAGGTGGTTTTAACCGATTTTGGCTTGGCGCGCTTGGTGGACACCGAAGGGCTAACCACCGCCACCGCTATCAGCATTGGCACACCCAGATATATGGCCCCCGAAATTCTCATGGCAAAGTCAAATTATAACCATACATTGGTAGATATTTACAGTTTAGGCGTGGTTTTTTATGAAATGGTCACGGGCCAAACCCCATATCAAGGGGCAGATACGGCGGTGATTTCCCAAAAATTAACCAATCAGCCCTATCCTGCGCCCCATGCGCTCAATCCGCGTGTGCCTTTAGCGGCAGATAAGGTGATTATGCGCGCCCTAGCTTACGAAGCGAAAGACCGTTATCAAACCATGCAGCAATTTGCAACGGCAGTACAACAATTGCGCCTCCTATTAAGCCAGCAAAGGGAAGTAGTTCATTCACCCGCCCAAAATTGGTTACGCTTTGTGGTTGCTAGTGTGGTTGTCGGCAGCATTGCGCTGTCTACCGCGTTTGTAGCCGCCTACCGCATCACCACTGATGTTTCGTCAGATGATACGTTAATTAGCCCCACAAATAGGGCTGAGACCTCTACAGATGAGCCAAAAATGCCCCCCACTAGGGTTAATATTATTCAGGCAGATGAAACAACTGTCCTGCCCACTGCCAGCTCTCAAACCATACCAACGGCAACATCTACCCTGGTTATAGTTGCGCCTAGTGCCACAACGGCCATATCTAGCCAAGCCACGCCCACAGCGACAACAGCTATAACCGCCACACTTGCCCCTAATGCCACAACAATCAACGCGGTTAATGATAAAAATGGTGATTCAACCCAAGATTATCCACCCCCAACCCCTATAGCCAAGCCCGACATACAACCCGCCTCAGCCTCCACGCCACAACCTACCCGTGATAATCCCCCACCTACCCGCGAAAATCCGCCTAGAGATGGCGATAATAACCCACCACGACCTAATAATCGTCCCAATGATGGCAGTAACGACTCCACCCGCCCTAACCCCAAACCTGCGCCTAGATAACGACCCTTACCCATTTATATTGCCTCACTTTTATTTTTTGAGTATAATGCACGATAGAACCTAATACATTAAGGATAAATATGATGAAATATCAACCTGTCATTGGCATGGAAGTGCATATTGAACTCAGTACCCGTAGTAAAATGTTTTGTAGCTGTAGTGCCGAGTTTTTCGGCGTGGAGCCAAATACCCATACCTGCCCCGTTTGTTTGGGCATGCCTGGCACTTTGCCCGTCATCAATCGGCAAGCCATTGAGAATACCATTCGGCTCGGTCAAGCGTTACATTGTGAAATTCAGCCCCATAACGTCTTTGCCCGTAAAAATTATTTTTATCCCGATTTGCCCAAAGGCTATCAAATTACGCAATATGAATTGCCCCTTTGTTTGAATGGCTATGTGAATGTTGAGCCAGAAAGCAGCGCGCCCAAACAAATCCGCATTCGGCGGATTCATTTGGAGGAGGACACGGGTAAATTAACCCATGTTGGTCAATCTAGTTTGGTAGATTTGAACCGTGCGGGCGTGCCACTCGTGGAAATCGTGACGGAGGCTGACATTGAATCGGCAGATGAGGCGTATGAATATGTCTCTAAGTTACGGCAGATGGTGCGCTACCTCGGCATTGGCACAGGCGACATGGAGAAGGGCGCGATGCGCTGCGAGGTCAATTTGTCGCTGATGGATACCGCAACGGGCAAATGGGGAACGAAAGTTGAGGTTAAAAACCTTAACTCCTTCCGTGCCGTCCGTAATGCGATTGCCTATGAAATTGAACGGCAAACAGAGGTATTAGATGAAGGAGGCAAAATTGAGCAAGTCACCATGGGTTGGGACGAAAATCGCGGCGTAACAATAGTGCAACGTATTAAGGAAGGTGACACGGGTTATCGTTATTTTCCTGAACCCGATTTGCCACCGTTGTTCTTAGAGCAGACCTGGATTGATGAACTTGCCACCTCCTTACCCGAATTGCCCGAAGTGAAAATTACCCGTTATAGTCAAGAATATGGCTTAAGCAAAAAAGAGACGCTCATTTTAACCGATGACCAAGCAACCGCGCACTATTTTGATAGCGCGGTGGCTGCGGCCAGCCCGACGGTCACGCCCAAACTCATTAGCAATTGGGTCACGGGGGAAATGTTCCGTCTGCTTAGTGAAACAAATAGCAACATTAGTCAGGTAAAAATTCAGCCCACCGATTTGGTAAAATTGATTGAATTGGTTAATAGCAATATCATCAATCAGCCTGCCGCCAAACAAACTTTTGCGGTCATGTTTGAGACGGGGCGCGCCCCCCAAGCCATTGTGGAGGAGTTAGGGCTGCAACAAATTAGCGATAGTGGGGCGATAGTGGGGATTGTGCAGCAAATTATCGCTGATAATCCCCAGCCAGTGGAGCAGTTCAAGCAAGGGAAAGAGACCATTATTAAATTTTTGGTGGGGCAGGTCATGCGCGCCAGCAAAGGCAAAGCCAACCCCCAATTGGCGGAACAAGTTTTGCGGGAGCAGTTGCAAGCGTGAATCCATAAATAAATTTTGTAACCCTAATTCATCTACTAAAACAAAAGCCTCACATTAAATGTGAGGCTTTTGTTTTAGTGAACCCATCGTATTGGATTTGTCCTAATCACCTTTTATTGAGATAACTCTCCAACAACATTATCAGCTAACCAGTTCATACAAATTGAACAATCTTCACGTCCAACAACCCCTTTAAGTCCTTCCAAGTCACTTTGAGTTAATGGCTGATTATCAGAAACAATAACATTACCCTTATTATCTCTAATAGTCCCTTTG
>JFJP01041026.1_pt1 | contig 13984 bp, 10 predicted proteins | sample 431651 | NCBI WGS metagenome assembly JFJP01 (sample SAMN02602958, study PRJNA72255) | Microbial mat metagenome, whole genome shotgun sequencing project. | biome: fresh water; feature: sink hole; material: water; isolation source: purple microbial (photo- and chemosynthetic) mats found in... | reverse complement strand
AAGATGCTATGGAACGCTACGGATGCGATAAACCCGACATCCGGTTTGGAATGGAAATTTCCGAATTTACTTCCATTGTAAAAGGAAAAGATTTTAAAGTTTTTGATGATGCTGATTATATTGGTGCAATCTGTGCTTCAGGATGCGCTGAATATACCCGCAAGCAAATCGATGAACTGACACTTTTTGTGCAAAAGCCACAGATAGGTGCCAAAGGACTTATTTATGCAAAAGTAAATGAAGACGGCACAATCAAATCATCGGTCGACAAATTTTATGTCCCGGAAGACCTTAAAATATGGGCCAATATCACAGGAGCAAAGCCCGGTGATATGATTTTTGTTATGGCAGGAAATAAAAAGCAGACGCTGAATGCACTTAACGAACTTCGTCTCGAAATGGGAACCCGTCTGGGACTGCGTGACAAAAACGTTTTCAAACCTCTCTGGGTAATTGATTTTCCCCTTTTGGAATGGGATGAGGATACAAAACGTTTTTACGCAATGCACCATCCCTTTACCTCCCCAATGGAAGAAGACATGGAGTACTTTACTTCCGATCCGGGCAGGGTTCGCGCCAAAGCTTACGACATGGTGATTAACGGAGTGGAAGTTGGCGGAGGATCCATCAGAATCCATGATTCCGAAATCCAGAAACTGATGTTCAAAAACCTGGGAATGGGTGAAGAAGAAGTAAAACGTAAATTCAGTTTCATCATGGACGCCTTCAAATACGGAGCTCCACCCCATGGTGGGATTGCCTTCGGATTCGACAGGCTGGTGGCGATGTTCGCAGGACTTGACTCCATCCGTGATGTGATAGCTTTTCCGAAAAACAATTCAGGCAAGGACGTGATGATTGATACTCCCGGGCCTTTGGCGCAGGAACAGCTTGATGAGCTTCAGTTGAAAGTCGTTAAAAAGTAAAATTTTATCAAATAGCTTATAGCATTGAGATTTGCGGAGAAAACCCTTGTGGAACTGCTCCCTTCAGATCATTCAGTTGAATTACTATTAAAATCCAACCGGAGCTGCCCATCCAGCAACCTGAACGACATCCTGTGATGAATGGTTATACCCGATTCCAAAATGGCCGTCCGATGTGCCATGGTTGGATAACCTTTATTCGAATCCCAGTGGTAATGAGGAAATTCAAGATGTAGTGATTCCATGAGATCGTCACGGTAAGTTTTCGCAAGTACGGAAGCGGCAGCTATGGAAAAGAATTTACTGTCGCCCTTAACAATGCAGGAATGGGGTATTCCCGGATATGGCTTAAACCGGTTACCATCGATGAGCAGGTGCTCAGGTCTGATGCTTAATTTTTCCACAGCCCGGTGCATAGCAAGGAAAGATGCATTCAGGATATTAATTTCATCGATTTCTTCGGGAGAGCAGATTCCGACAGCCCAGGCAAGAGCATCTTTTTCAATTTCAAGTCTGAGTTTTTCTCTTTGTTTATGGCTTAGTTGTTTGGAATCGTTCAGGATGGGATGACTGTAATCTTCAGGCAGAATAACTGCTGCTGCAAACACCGGTCCCGCAAGACAGCCTCTGCCGGCTTCGTCGCAACCGGCTTCCAATATGTTTTTATTGAGAAAGGACCTTAGCATTTTTGGTTTTTGTTTTGAGGACGTGAGGACGTGAGGAGGTGATGGCGTGACGGCGTTACCCCGTCACCCCGTCACCTCGTCACCCCGTCACTTGCATGTTCAATCATTTTCCATAACTCCAATGCCGTTTTATCCCAGCTGAACATTGTTTTTCTCAAGCGACCTTTGGCAATTAAATCATCGCGCAGACCCGGTTCGAAAATAATCCTTTTCATGGCAGCAGCAATATCCTCAACATCAGTTGGATCAGCATAAATAGCTGCATCACCGGCCACTTCAGGCAGGGAAGTCACGTTCGAGGCAACAACCGGAACGTCGCAATTCATGGCTTCAATCAGCGGGATGCCAAATCCTTCGTAATGAGGAACGAATACCAATGCTTCTGCGGCAGCCAATGCATCAGCAAGTTCCTGTGAAGAGAGGCGTCCGCTAAAAATCACATCATTCCTGAATTTCATGGTTTTATAGACTTTATCCAGCTCGGCAGTGAGAAAGAACCTTGCTCCGACAATAACCAGTTTAAAATCCTTTGGAGATGATTTGCAAAAAGAATCAAAAGCCCTCAGAAGGTTGGCGAGGTTTTTCCTGGGATGTAATGTCCCGATAAAAATAAAATAAGGTACCCCTCCTGTTACCAATTCACGGGTCCTTTTTTTAGCAATACTATCGTTTGGCTTGTACAACTCATTTGCCCCATTATGCATCACATCAATTTTTTCAGGGGAGATGCCATAAGAGTCTGCTATGTCTTTTTTTGAAAATTCAGATACCGTTCCGATTCTAATTGCCTTTCTGGCAAAACGCGGAAAAAAGAAATTATAATACCATCTGTTAAGAAAGGGCAAATCTTTAGGACGGTGAAAGAAGTTGATGTCATGGATCACACAAATGGAAGGACATTTTGAACGAAGCGACAAATACCCATCCGGAGAAAGAAAAAGATCTGCTTTATATTTTTTTAAAACCCTTGGTACAGAGATTTCAAACCAGATAAACCACAAAAAGGGATGACGTGCAGGCGGGCCCGTTTTAACAGGTATGACATTATTCTCAAAGATGAATTCAGGATCCCATTGTCTGTCGAACAAAAAAATAAACTCATGCTCCGGATGCTCACGACAAATCCTACGGAGCGTTTCATAGGTGAACCAGCCTATGCCATCGAGTTTGTCTTTAAGCAATAATCGTGTGTTTACAGCTATTCTCATTCCTGCTTTAAAATAATATCTCTGAAGCGTAAAGTTAAAGGAATAAGTAGTAAAGAATATTACATTTGTAAAAAAATAGGAAAAACTGAGCTTTGAAAAGAAAATTCCTTGCAAATCTGGTGCTTCTGCTCGTTTTAAACCTGCTGGTAAAACCCTTCTGGATTTTCGGTATCGACCGAAGTGTACAGAATATGGTAGGGGCTGAAGAATATGGTTTATATTTTTCTCTCTTCAGTTTTTCAGTTCTTCTGAACATCATTCTTGATCTGGGGATTACTAATTTTAATAACAGGAGTATATCAAGAAATCCTGAACTGGTTTCAGATTATTTTTCGAAGATCGTTCCGCTCAAATTTGCCTTATCTATTGCTTATGCTGCAATAGTAATTGTAACAGGCCTTGCCGTTGGATATTCCTCAAAGCAGTTTAATCTCCTTTACCTACTCATATTCAACAACTTCCTCCTCTCTTTTTTACTTTACCTCCGCTCAAATATCAGCGGACTTCAATTATTCAAAACAGATTCCGTACTTTCAGTCCTCGACAGGCTTTTTATGATTTTGATATGCAGTCTGCTTTTATGGGGACGTATAACAGATGTCCCATTTAAAATCATCTGGTTTATCTATGCCCAGACTTTTTCCTACCTTTTAACGCTTCTTGTTGCCCTGGTTGTTTTATTATCCAAATCCGGAAGAATCAAACTGAATTTCAACCTTCATTACGGAATTAAAATTCTTCGGGAGAGTTATCCTTATGCCTTATTAATATTACTTATGTCATTTTTTAACCGCATTGATTCAGTGATGATGGAAAGAATGCTTACAGACGGCAAAGAACAGGCCGGTATCTATGCGCAGGCATTCCGGCTATTGGATGCTGTTGTAATGTTCGCATTTCTTTTCGCGGGATTATTACTACCGATGTTCTCAAAAATGCTAAAAACCAATGAGGCCGTAGGTCCTCTGTTAAAACTTTCATATTCACTTCTGATCATTCCTGCAATTACCCTGGTTGTTGTTTCGTTTTTTTACGGGAAGGAATTGATGTCCCTTCTTTATATTGAGCATATTGAGATCTCTTCAAGAATCTTTGTCAGACTGATATTTGCCTTCTTGTTTATCTCCACAACCTACATTTTCGGGACACTTCTTACAGCAAACGGAAGTCTGAAACAACTGAACATTCTTGCCGGACTAACAGTCGTTTTAAATATTGGTCTGAATCTTTTTCTTATCCCCAGATTCAAAGCAGAAGGGGCAGCTTATGCCAGTATCGCTTCACAAGGATTCTATGCTATCAGCCAGGTGTTTCTTGCACGAAAGATCCTGAGACTTAATACAGACTATAGCATCATCATGAGGCTAATTGCTTTTTCAGTTTCCCTTGTATTAAGTGGTATAATCCTGGTACAGACAGACACTCCATGGGTAATTGCCTTTTTTATCCTCACAATTCTGGGGATCATTTTTTCCTGGTTTCTTAAAATTCTTACTCCCAAAGAGGTAATTGAAATTCTTCGTTTCAGATGATTTTTCAAATAAGAGTCAAGGTTTTCAAAATAGGCTTTGTTAGAATCTTGTTAATACTTTACAAGAGGATTTGACTGTTACAAAACTTTAAAAGACTTATTTTTGAAGTGAATCAACTTCCTATACACTTGAAACCACGTAAATCAAAGGATCAGAATCTGCTAAGGAAAAATCCCAGGACCCTTCTTCTAAATAATCGTGAAATGCAGGCAATAGATGCCTATTGCAGAAAATACAAAGTTGATAATAAATCCAAATTCATGAGGGAAACGATACTTACTGAAGTATTAAAGCGTTTCGACAGTGATTACCCCACTCTGTTTGAGTTCGAAAAGCCAAATCTGTTTTCAAAATAGAACAAAATCGGCTTAACGAATTGATGCTAAATCAGTCATTTATTCTTCTGTATTTATTTTTTTCAGAATTATTAGTTACCTTTATCTGTCAATTAAACAAGAAATTATGGATATAGAAGGTACACGTTCAACACCCTCTGTTCATATAGAGCCTGGAAAGATCGAAATAAAAGGCAGATCTATTCCGGAAGATTCCTTTGATTTTTATAACCCTGTTGTTTCTGCTATTAAAGACTATTTCGAAGCAAAAGAGCAAAACACCCAAGTTGATTTCCATCTGGAATATATCAATTCAGGTTCCAAAAAATTTATAACCAATATTTTGCATTATTGCGATCAGTGCTACCTGAACGGAAAGAATATTAAGATAAACTGGTATTATGATTCAGACGACGAATCCATTCAGGAACTAGGAAATGATTTGAGAACAATGATTAAAATACCGTTTTTAATGATTGAGGTTAAATAAAAAGGTGAAGCTAAATTTTTACTTTAACTGAAACGTACAATTTAACTAACAACTCGAAATTCGATCCCCTGTTATCATCATTTATAAGATAAGGAGTACCATCAGCATTCTTAATAAGATACTCTGATTTTATATTAAAGTTTCCCTGAGAATCAAGCCAGCCAAGCACTTTATCTACATTTTCATCATTCATTAAAACCTCATTCTCACCACCTCCTGAAAGAGCAGAAATATTTATCATATCAATTGAGCCCATCTCGATTGACTCGGTGTTTTCCTCATCGCTACAATTTATTGTACCCGAAAAATACATGTCTTCAGGTACATTGTAGTTCTTTACTGTATATGTGAGCTTATCAAACTTGAACTTATCAATATTACCTTTAAAGTCATTGTATTCATCAGATGACTCTAATTCGATAATCTCCGAATCGGTTGTGCCGCTGTTTGAAAAGATCTGAATCTGAAACGTTTCAGAGAAATCGGTTTCCACATCCGGCAGAAGACCACTAAGTTCATCACATGAAGAAAAGGATAAGAAAAACAAAACTGATAAGAATGGAATAAGACTTTTCATAAATTACTTTTTTGCAAATATACACTTACACTTGAACTGCGCCTTTTTTTTTTGACAAATGCATGATTTTTTACACGAATGACTTTACTAATTTCTATTGAGATGTGGGCAGATAAATATTGACTATAGTTCCCTTATCTGTTTGACTCAGGATCTCCATGCGACCATCCTGAAGGCTAACCAGATCCATACAAAGTGTTAAACCTAGCCCAGTACCTTTTTCTCTTAAGGTGCCATATGTTGAATCAATTTTTTCTCCTGACTGTAATAAATTAAGTTTTGATTCAGGGATTCCTATTCCATTATCAGAAACAGAAAAAATAACCTGTGAATTATCATCAGCAAAAGGACCAGTGAGCACTTCTATCTTACCTCCTTCATGTGTAAACTTAATTGCGTTAGAAATGAGATTCCTGGCAATAATCTGCATCAGCTCAGGGTCACAGAAAGCTATTGAATCAAAGGTTTTCTGATAGCTGATTTCAATTGATTTTTGCTTTGAGGGTTCATAAAAAAGCTCTATTACATTAAGTATAATCTTATCCAGATCAACATTGCTCTTACTTACAGGAACCTGCTTATCCTGGCTTCTACCCCAATAGAGAAGATTGTCGATCAGATTATTAACTGATAAAGCCAGGTTGTGAATTGAATTTAATGCTGCTTCTTTAGCATTTTCAGAGATATTCTTCTTAAGTACATCAAAAAACAATAAAAGACTACCTATAGGGCTTTTCAGATCGTGAGCAATAATTGAAAATACACGGTTTTTAAAATCTATTTCGTCTTTTAGCTGAATATTCTGGATTGCAATTTTCTCATTTTGATTTATAACCTCAACATTTTTCTCTTGAAGCTCAAGAGTCCTTTGCGAGATAATCTTTTCGAGGTTGGTATTCAGGTATTCTATTTCATTAACCAGCCGCCCCTTTTCAATAAATGCTTTTATCCATATTCTGATCAGCATTATTGCATGAATGAAAACAAAAATCTGTGCGGCAATATGTATTGTGTAATCCCTTGTGATTGAACCTCTTGAGTTTGCAAGTACAACATCATTCATTATTGCCAGGAGCAGTAAAAATGTACTGATAAAATATACAAGGTTTATTGGTCCTTTTGTGAAAATTGTTACAAATCCATAAATCAGATAAAACAACAGATAAAAAATTACAAGGAACTGAAAATAAATCATGGTATAGGCAAAATAATCCACTCGGGTGAAAAGAATAACAAGGCAGAAAACAAAGACAATTGCGGAATTTGAATAATGGACCGGCTTCATGAATTTCAGTGGATAAAGCGAATGTAAAAACCATATACCGGCAATTGATGCAGCATACATCCCTAAATATTCCCATTTCACCATCCAATCCCATGAGATATCAGAAATAAGGGTAATTGGATAAATTCCTGTACAAATAAGACGAATAAAAATGCCGGCAAGGAAGAGAGAAAATAACAATGGAACTTTATCTTTTCTATAAAAGAAAAAGAAAAACAAGAAAAACAGCGAGAATGCAAGTAAAATGCCCATTGATGAGTAGGAGAAAAATGTGTAAAGCGAATGTTCGCGAACAATGGGCTCATAAAGTCCTATTTTCAATTTCTTCCAGAAACCTCCCCGCCTATGCTGAAAATTGGATACCTGAACAAGCAATTCCAGTGTGTCTTTTACAGGAGCTATTTCCAGTAAAAATGGCTTATACCCTGGTTTGCTGGTTTCATAACTCTTGCCGACAATTCCATTCTCCCCGGCTAATTTTCCATTAATATATAGTTTAAAGGAGGAGTCAAAAACTGGAACATTCAATACTAATTTTTCGCTAAAACCCTGGGGAAGAAGAATTACCAGCCTGTAGGTCCCATAACCCTTTCCGGGAAGTGACCTGCCATTTAAAGAATAATCAGTCCAATAAGAAGGGACTTCCCCCAAAAGATCAGGTAAAGGCATGATTGTGTCTTGAAATCTTTCCGGGTCAATCAGCTTGTTCCAATAAAATTCCCAATTACCACCAAGAGAATAAATATTGCTTTTGTCGAAACCCACCCCTCTTAAATCGAGAACTCCGTTCTGCACATTGGAATAAAGGCCGGCAGGTAAAATATATGGCTGGACAAATAACAACAGAAGAAATAAAGTTCTATAGATGCCTCCCATAGGATGAAAATTGACGATGAATAACCTAAGCTTCTAATTAATTCCGCTTTAACTCAGATCAGAGAAAGAAAGGGTTAAAACATTTTTCATTGGAACATGTAATAATAATATGTAAGTTTAAACTAAAATTCGAAAAAATAAAACTTCATATCAAGAATCTTTAATAGATATTTTAATCCTGACTATTAATATTAAACAAATTAATACTTTTAAAATTATCTTTATAGCAAAATCATCTTATTTTTATCTGAAACTACAAATATGAACCGCAGACAAATGATATCAAGTTTAGCAGGCGCAGCAGCAGTTACAGCAACTGGTATTCCATTTGCAGGTGCATTTGCCGGCGCACCTCAGGAAGACAAAAAGCTTAAAGGAAATATAAGGCATTCGGTAAGTCAATGGTGCTATGGGAGTATTCCTCTTGATGAATTTGCCGCTGCCTGCAAAAAAATGGGCCTTGAATCCATTGAGCTACTTTCGGAAGATCAGTGGCCAATCGTTAAAAAACACGGGCTGACATGTGCTGTTGGTTATGCAACAGACTATGGTATTCCCAAGGGATTTAACCGTATAGAAAACCACGAAAAACTTATTGCTGATTTTGAAGCGAAAATTCCAAAAGCTTCTGTAGCCGGTGTCCCTAACTTGATTTGCTTTTCGGGTAACAGGGAAGGCCAGACGGATAGCGACGGACTGATTAATTGCGCCAAAGGTTTGCGAAAACTTATGCCACTTGCTGAGAAGCATGGAGTTACGATTGTTATGGAATTATTGAATAGTTATGGTCATGCAGACTACCAGTGCGACAAATCATCATGGGGCGCTGCTCTTGTTGAAATGGTAGGTTCTGAAAGATTTAAACTCCTTTTTGATATTTACCATATGCAGATCATGGAAGGAAATATTATCGAAAACATCAGAAAGTATCATCCTTACATAGGACATTATCATACCGGAGGTGTTCCAGGTCGTAACGAACTCGATGAAACACAGGAGTTATATTATCCGGCGATTATGAAAGCTATACTCGCCACTGGTTATAAGGGATTTGTAGGACAGGAGTTCATTCCTACCTGGGATGACAAATTAAAATCCCTGAGAGCCAGCGTTGAGATTTGTGATGTTTAGTTTATAAAACCTCTAAAAATGTGAATAATCGGTTGACTGAAGGAGAATTTTGTTTATCGAAGAAACATTGTTCTGATATTTTGGATTTTCCTTCATAAGTTCCCATTCCGGATGACTCCCAAATGCTTTCCAGTGTTCATTTCTGGAAGCTTCATTTGAAAAGGATGTCATATAAATCAGGTTTGGCATTGATCCCCCGGAAATCACTTCACCAAAAAAGACTGGGTTAAACTCAAGTTTCTTAAATAAGTCTGTTTCTCCACCCTCATTGAACATCTCAACTTTGTTCTGAAAGATTTTTTCAGTTGCTCCCTCGTAACTTCTTAATTCATAGACCCTCTCAACGCGTGGGCCCTGAAACATGGGGACTGCTGGTTCCGGCATATTTTTAAATGCCTTGAGGAGAATGCTTTCTATTCGCCGATATGGTGGATTATCGAAAGTGGCATCTATATAATTTTTACCAGCTGACTGATATAGTAAATCGACAGATAAAATCTCCGGTAGCTTGATAAACTGTTCAAGAGATTTAAAGGGAATGAAAACATACATAATACTTCCTGCTGACGGTTCTTCAGCCTTTGGTTTAAAAACCCCAACCTTTGTAATCCCTGATCTGTGCAATGCAGGCAGATAAGCCATTTTCAGATACTCATCCAAACGCTGTTCCTGCGATTCATTTTCAATGCTGTAAATCTTCAGTTGGTAATAACTATTGGTCTGTGCAGTAATGACTGAAGCAGTAAAAATGCTGAAAATTATTACAAGACAAAATTGTTTCAGTTTCAAGAGTTTCCCAATCGGGTTGTTTTTCATAATTGTAAAGGGTTTTTGATTTTTGTTTTGCAGAATGGTTATTAATGTTAAAACAAATGCAAACATAAGATTAATATGATTACATATAATCCATAATCCTGCCGGAGATCTGGAGCAAAGATATTTCCGCCAGTTTTGTCTGGTATTTTACTGAAATGAGTCTTTCCTCTGCATCTAGGAGGCTCTTTTGAACTTCACGAAGTTCAAGACCGGCAAGGTTACCCAATTTATACCTTTCCAGGGCAATTTCCAGATTTTCACGGGCTACTTCAAGGTTCTGCTCTTCCAGTCTCAGGAGCCTGAGATTATTTTCGTAAGCATAGTATATTGTCAGTAAATCTGCTTTTATCTCCTGTTCCACCTCCTGATAATTAATATTCCGGTTTTCTATTTCAATAAGGGCATTGCTTTTTTCACGTTTCAGGTTAAACCCGTCGAAAACTATTTCAATAAGGGCATTGCTTTTTTCACGTTTCAGGTTAAACCCGTCGAAAATATCAATGCCCAGGGTGATTCCATAGTTCATCCCCCGAACATTCTGATTGATTAATTCACCGGAACCAAATGCGTTATAAGAATATCCATATCCTGATGAAAAGGTAAGATATGGATAAGTACGTGATTTGATGATTTTATAATCAATCTCGGAAACAAGCTGGTTTTTGGAAGCGATCTGAAGACTTGTGTTATTTGCGAGCGTCAGGGTTAATAAATCCTCGTATAAAAGGTTTTCATTAATCTGGATTACGGTATCAAGAAGAACAATAATTTCCCCAAGGTTTTCAGAAGCCATTAATTTATTCAATCGGATCTGTGAAGTGCGAATCACTTCTTTCTGACGGGCATATCTGGAACTGTCGGCATTGAGGTAAACCAGTGATTGAAGTAATTCCAGCTTTGAAGCACCGCCCAGTACATATCGCTGCTCGTCGATACGAACTCGCTCACGGGAAAGAGAGACGGCATAAGCTAGATTTTTATAAAGAGTATTTTGCTGTATAAAGTAATTATATTCTGAAACAATTTGGGCAACCAGGTTCTCAACAGACATCTGGGTGTTAAGACTACCCATTTCAGATAAGGCGCTAAGTTTCTGATATGTCTGCTGGACCATAAATCCCCTGAAAATATTCATTCCCAGGTCAATTCCAGCTGAAGCAGATGAGTTATGAATTCCATTTGCCGAACTTTCTGTTCCGTCGTCAAAGTTTTTTGTTGTAGAATTCATATTTCCTCCAAATCGGTTTGTTGAAGTCACTGAAGGCAGCATACCAGCATTACCCCTGCTGAAGTTGTTAACTGTGGTCTCTTCATGATTGCGAACCACCTGTAAGGCGAAGTTTTTCTCCATTCCTGTTTGAATGCAACGACTGAGATCATATACTTCCTGTGCTGCAAGTAAATTCAGGATCAGGGAGAAAAGAACAGGCAAAACAAAATAATTTATTCTAAGCAGTGAGTTCAACTTTGTCTGGATGATTTGATTCATTCTTAATATTTTTTGTTTCCGTTGAAATAAAGAGATAAATAGCCGGGACCACATAAAGAGTTAAAATAGTTGACAAAGTAAGACCCCCAACTACTGCAATACCCATTGCTACGCGACTTTGAGCGCCTTCACCCCAGCCCAGAGCCAGCGGAAGTACCCCGAGAATTGTTGATAAGCTTGTCATCAGAATAGGTCTGAACCTGGCTGCCGAAGCGTAACGTATCGCTTCAAGCTTGCTCATCCCTGCCAATTTTCTCTGATTGGCGAATTCAACGATAAGAATACCATTTTTAGAAACAAGTCCTATTAACATAATGATTCCTATCTGACTGAAGATATTCATGGTAATATCGAAATACCACATAAAGAAGAGGGCACCGGTAATGGCTAATGGAACTGTCATCATAACAATAATAGGATCTTTAAAACTTTCAAACTGTGCTGAAAGCACAAGGAATATCAACACTATAGCCAACAGGAAAGCGAACATAAGGCTTGAAGAGCTTTCCATAAAATCTTTAGAATCACCAGCTAATGCTGTTCTGAAAGAATCATCGAGAACCTTCGCTGCTATTTTATCCATTTCTTCAATGCCCTGGCTGATTGTTTTTCCTTCTGCCAGTCCGCAGGTTACTGTAGCTGCAACAAAACGGTTATAACGATAAAGTTGGGGTGGTGCGGTAGATTCCTGTAGTGTTACAAAATTATCGAGCTGTACCATATTACCGCTGTTGTTCCGGACATACAGTGATTTCAGGTCGAGAGGTTTGTTACGGTCACTCCTTGCCAATTCGCCCAATATCTGATATTGCTTTCCATTCATAATAAAGTATCCGAATCTTTGTCCGCTAAGAGCCAACTGTAAAGTCTGACCGATATTCTGGGTTGACACTCCCAGGAGATTTGCTTTATCGCGGTTAATTACAATCTGAAGTTCGGGTTTTGTGAATTTGAGGTTCACGTCGGCCATAACAAAAGTTGGATTGCTGTTAACCTCATCCATAAAAGCAGGGATTATTTCCCTTAATTTCTCAATATTGGGAGCCTGAAGAACATACTGAATGGGCAGTCCTGCACGGCGGCCTCCAAAAGTTGATTGTTGTATCACACTTGCCCTGGCCTGGGTTTTCTTGCGAAGCTCAGCTGATAAATGGCCGGCAATTTCCTGCTGCGATCTCTCCCTTTCATTGGATTCTACAAGAACAACCCTTACAAAGCCACCTCCTCCCCTGATCATGGCCGTTACCTTATCGTATTCGGGAATAACGCTGTCAACCAATGCAGCAATATCTTCTATGTATTTAAGATTATACTCGTATGTAGATCCTTCCTGAGATGTTATGCTTACGCTTAATTGGGAACGGTCTTCAAGTGGAGCCATTTCTGCCGGAATAACTCCCCACAAAATAAAAATCAGCAAAAATGATCCGGCAAGAACGAAAAGCGAAATATATTTCTTGCTAAGGAAGTAATTCAGTGAATTTTGATAAGCTTTATTGAGGGCAACAAAGAATTTTTCAGAATAATTATAGGCATTGCTTCTTTTGTGTCTGGTTTTCAACAGTTTAGTTGAAAGCATTGGAGTGAGTGTAAGTGCAACAAAAGAAGAAATGGTAACAGCACCGGCAATTACAATGCTGAACTCCCTGAACAGCCTGCCTGTCATTCCCTCAAGAAAAACAACAGGAATAAAAACTGCAACTAGTGTGATTGTAGTAGATATAATTGCAAAGAATATCTCGTTAGATCCTTTGATTCCTGCCTCAAAGGGTGTCATGCCCTGTTCTATTTTAACATAAATATTCTCCATCATGATAATGGCATCGTCTACCACAAGACCAATGGAAAGTACAATTGCAAGCAGTGTAAGCACATTAATTGTAAAACCTGCAATGTACATGATGAAGAATGAGCCTATTAATGAAACCGGGATAACTATTATGGGGATTATTGTTGTCCGCCAGTCACGAAGAAAGAAAAAGATAATAATTACAACCAGGAAGAACGCCAGGTAAATAGTGCTCTGAACCTCTTTAATTGAGGAACGAATGTAATTTGTATTATCGAATCCAACATCATAGATAACATCTTCAGGAAGATCCTTTTTAATATATTCAAGCCGCTTATATATTTCATCGACAATTTCGATATGGTTGGCGCCTGGTTGAGGAACAATGGCTGTTGCAACCATAGGTATGCCATTTACTTTCATAATTCCGCGCAGATCTTCAGGGCCCAGTTCAGCACGACCGATATCACTTACACGCACAATCTGGTCTCCTGTTTGCCTCAGGATCAGGCTATTAAACTCCTGCGGTGTTGTCATTAGTCCTAAAGCCCTGATGGTGAGCTCAGTATTGGTTCCTTCGATACTCCCGGCAGGAAGTTCCACATTCTCGCGAAGAATTGCATTCCTCACATCAAGCGGGGTCATCTGATAACCGGCAAGTTTAGCCGGATCGAGCCATATCCGCATGGCATAGCGTTTCTCTCCCCAGATAAAAACTGCACTGACGCCGGAAATAGTCTGAAGTTGTTCTTTAAATGTAAGGTCTGCAATTTCGGAGAGTTCAAGGAGTGATCTCTGGGAGCTTTTCACAGCGATCATCATGATCGGACTGGCATCAGCATCA
>JFJP01058888.1_pt1 | contig 13985 bp, 6 predicted proteins | sample 431651 | NCBI WGS metagenome assembly JFJP01 (sample SAMN02602958, study PRJNA72255) | Microbial mat metagenome, whole genome shotgun sequencing project. | biome: fresh water; feature: sink hole; material: water; isolation source: purple microbial (photo- and chemosynthetic) mats found in... | reverse complement strand
TCGTATGTCAAAACTAAGTGCCCGTGATCGAATTGCTAAAAAAATGTGAAAAAACTTGCTATTTCATGCCATTTAGCTAACCTGAGCGTCACTTTACCTTTTTAAAAGACATAAATTATGAATGCTACCACATCGTCAAGATTAGCCCGTCAAACAGCCGAAAAATTAATTGGTTCCCGTGCGGCACTACAAAGAACGCCTGCCCTCCTTGGGTTCGACGGTTTCGTGGATCACATTTATCATGCGGTGGACACCAGAAAGTCTGCCACTGAATATACTAGGATCAAGACTCTTAAAAGTTTTGGGGCTAGGGTGTCTGGGGCGGCGGGCAAAAGCACAAACTTAGAAGTTGTTATCCAACAGACGAAGCTTGGCGGCAACGGCCCCATAATGGCCTTCGCGATGTCTTCCCTCGGCGTTCCCGTCACTTATTGCGGAATGACTGGATACCCGAAAGTTCACCCGATTTTTGCCGACTTTGCAAAGCGATCCAATGTGCTCGGCGTTACTGAGCCAGCCGTGACGGACGCTATTGAGTTCGATGACGGCAAGCTCATGATTGGCAAGCACGCCACCGTCGGCGAAGTCACTTATGAAAATATCCGCAAGCGGGTGGGTGAGACCACATGGCGGAAAATGTGGGAGGCTGCTCGTTTTGTCGGGATAGTGAACTGGACTATGCTCCCGCACATGACCGCTATCTGGAAGAAAATTCAGACGGACATGGCACCGAAATCAGAAAACCAGAAAAAGGTTATTTTCTTTGATTTAGCGGATCCGGAAAAGCGTTCCGATGAGGATTTACTGGCGGCTATCAAGGTGATTGGCAAGTTCCAGACACAGCACGATGTGATTTTGGGGTTGAACGAGAAGGAAGGACTACAAGTCGGCAAAGTTCTTGCGCTAAAGACAGTAGGAAAAGGCGATAAAATGTTGGCTGACTTGTCATCCAAGATACGAGCCAAACTAGAAGTCGGCACCTGCGTGATCCATCCCGTCCAGTTTGCGGTGGCTGCGGATGCGCAAGGGAACGCGATCGTGCCAGGGCCATTTACGGCCAACCCTAAAATATCCACTGGGGCAGGTGATCATTTCAACGCTGGTTTTTGCATAGGCCGATTGCTTGGATGCGACCTTGCGCAGTCTTTGCAACTTGGCGTGGCAACCAGCGGGTTTTATGTTCGCCAAGCGATAAGCCCAAGCCGCGAGCAGCTCGTCCGTTTCTTGCAGACGCTTTGAGTTTTTTTAAAGCACTTGATCAGGCCTGAAGACAATCCAGACAAAACGCAAGGGCAAGAAAAAAGCTCTCCCAGAACCGATTTTTATATAGGCACATGCTCGTGGAGCGTGGAAGATTGGAGGGGCGTTTTTTATCCCGACCACTTGGCGCATAGCCAGTGGCTCACATATTATGCAGGAAAATTTCCTGCTGTGGAAGTGGACTCCACTTTTTATCATGCACCCAGTGAATCCATGGTGAAAGGCTGGTATGACCGCACACCAGATGATTTTAGATTTTGCCTGAAAGCACCGCGTCAAATAACGCACGAGTTCGGTATGGGCGAGCCAGAAGCCGAGCTGAAAGTGTTTTTAGAGGTCATATCGCATTTGAAAAAAAAGCTCGGCATGGTCTTGCTCAGTTTTCCACCCGCGTTTCACGCGCATCCGCACGGCAAATGGCTACACCTTTTTTTGCAAGAACTTCCCACGGAAATAAAGTTCGCCATAGAGTTTCGGGACGATTCGTGGGATGCGCCGCGCTTTGACGAACTGCTCCGCAAACACGGCGTCACGCGGGTTTGGAGCGACAAAGGGGCACCAGGCAACTTGCGGGCATTCCATCACCTTGGGCAAACGAGCCGCAGCGCTTATGTCAGGCTGCTTGGGGAAACATCTGCGCAGTTCGATGCTGCCGGGCATCCGCTGCATGTTTACAGCAGTCTGATGTGGCCTAGGCAAAACGACCTCGACGCGTGGGCGGCCCGCTTGGGCTACATGGAGGAATTGGACGAAATTTATATTTTTGCATCGAACTATTACGAGGGGCTGGCAACGGAAACGGCGGAACGCCTGGCTGAACGCATGAAACTCCCTATCGAACAGCGTGCCCAAGACTGGCATCGCCATCTATCGTCCGATGCGTCTCAGCGTGATTTTTTCGAGTGAAAACAGACACCTCATTTGACTGCCCTTTATTGCCACTTGTAAGCTAAGGAACGCCTGCCTAACATAGCCCACATTTTATGGCGTGCCCCCCACAGATGATTAGAATTAAAAACGCCCGACAAAACAACCTGAAGGGCGTGGATGTGGAAATACCGTGCCACGCGATTACGGTGATAACTGGCCCCAGCGGTTCCGGCAAATCCTCCCTCGCATTCGACACTCTTTACGCAGAGGGACAGCGGCGTTATGTGGAGACTTTTTCTCCATACATAAGGCAGTTTTTGGAGCGCATGGATAAACCGATGGCCGACTCCATCGAGGGAATCCCGCCAGCCATCGCGCTGGAGCAGGGCAACACGGCTCGCACCACGCGCAGCACAGTAGGCACCCTCACTGAAATAAACGATTACCTCAAACTCCTTTTTTCGAGGGCTACCACACTCTTTTGCACCAAATGCGGCAAGGAGGTGCGGGCTCTCTCACCGCAGGAAATTGTTGCGTCCATGCTGGACGAAGAGCCTTGGCACGGACAGGCCGCGTGGGTCACATTCGATGTTCCGTTCCCACAAGAAACGCCATTACGCGAGGCATTGGACTTCCTGAGGGCGCAGTGCTACACACGCATTTTTTCGGGCGGAAAAATGTGCGAAATACGCGCTGGAGATACGCCGCAGGGGATGGTGTTTGAAGGGTGCATCACAGTTGTGGCTGATCGTGTAACGGTGGAGCCGAGCCAGAAAAAACGGCTCTTGGAGGCTGTTGAATCGGCTCTCCGTCTTGGCAAAGGGCATGCTGCATTCCATGACTCGGGCGGGAGGTTGGCATCGCATTTTTTTTCCAGCCATCTTTCTTGTCGGCATGATGGAGTTTCGTTCCGCACGCCTTTTCCGGGGCTGTTTAGCTTTAATCACCCCACTGGTGCATGTCCCGCGTGCCGTGGTTTTGGCCGCACGATGGAAATTGACTGGCAACGCGTAATGCCAGACGCAACGCGCACGCTGCGGCAGGGCGTGGTCAAACCGTGGTTGACAGGCTTTTCCAAGGAGTGCCAAGAAGACCTTATCCGCACCTGCAAAAAAAAGGGAATCCCGCTTGATGTCCCGTTCTGCGAGATGTCGCCAGAGCACCAAAAATTTGTGGTTGAAGGAGAGCCTTTTGAAGGTTCAGTCTCCGAGGCGTGGGAACAAGGCAAATGGTATGGTGTAAAAGGGTATTTCAAGTGGTTGGAATCAAAAACCTACAAGATGCATATTCGCGTTTTTCTCTCACGCTACCGCGCATACCAAGTGTGTGCCGCCTGTTCTGGCACACGCTACCAGCCAGAAACGCTTGCGTGGAAACTCGGTGTCCACGGCGCAACCCCTTTTTATTCTATTGCAGAGCTGTGTGCGCTCCCTGTTAGTGCCGCGCTCTCCTTTCTCACGGATGTGGGGCGTGGGTCTATATGTTCAAATGACGCCGCTGTGTCCATGCTTCTGAAGGCAGTCGTTTCGCGGCTTGGCTATCTTGATGAGGTGGGGCTGGGCTACCTGTCGCTCGACCGTTCGGCCAGGACGCTCTCTGGCGGTGAGGCGCAGCGAGTAAATCTTACAGCGTGCCTCGGCGCATCACTGGTCAACACGCTTTTTGTATTGGACGAGCCGAGCGTGGGACTGCATCCGAGAGACACGGATCGCCTAGCCCGCATTCTCGCGCAGCTTAAAAATGCTGGTAATACTGTTGTGGTGGTAGAACACGATGAGCGGATCATCCGTTCCGCCGACCACATATTAGACCTCGGGCCAGGGCGCGGGCGCGATGGTGGACGCGTTGTTTACGCCGGGGATGCGGGCGGCATTACTTCTGACGCATCTTCACTGACTGGCAGCTATCTTTCTGGAAAAAAAATGATTCCGATTCCGTCGTGCCGCCGCCCACTGCCGACTGAGGATGCCGATGATAAATGGCTGCGTTTGCGCGGTGCCTCGGAGAATAATCTCAAAAACATAGATTTGGACATTCCTCTTGGGCTGCTGGTCTGTCTGACAGGCGTTAGCGGTTCTGGTAAAAGCACACTGGCTCACGATGTGTTGCACAAAAACTTGCTGCGCCAGCGCGGCACTGCGGCAGAGGAGGCAGGGTGCGTTGTTTCTGTAGAGGGTGGACGGGCGGTTTCCGAGATCGTGCTTGTGGATCAGTCGCCACTAAGCAAGACGCCGCGATCAAACCCGATTCTTTATGTGGGTGCTTACGATGCGGTGCGCGAGCTTTTTGCGGCGACGGATGGTGCCATGAGCCACGGGCTGAACGCATCGGCCTTTTCCTTCAACACTGGGCATGGCCGCTGCGATAGATGCCAGGGCATGGGGAGCGAAAAAATCGAGATGCAGTTTTTGAGCGACCTGTTTGTGAAATGTCCCGTCTGCGAGGGGAAACGATTCCAGCCGCATGTGCTCGGTGTCCGCTACTGCGGCTACTCAATATCCGACATGCTAGAGATGACGATAGGTCACGCTGTAATTTTCTTCCGTGAACGAAAGGAAAAAGGCGATACTTTGCGCGAGCGCGTGAATGCAGAAACAATCATCTCGGCACTGGAGTGGTTGGAAAAAGTTGGGCTTGGGTATTTGACTCTCGGCCAGCCGTTGAGCCAGCTTTCTGGGGGTGAGGCGCAGCGCGTCAAACTGGCTGGGCGCCTCGCGAAAATCGGTCAGGCCAAGAACCTATCTGGCAAAGGCGACCTGCTCATTTTGGACGAACCCACCACTGGCCTACATTTCGATGACATAATCGGTTTAGCAGCAGCGATGCACATGTTGGTTGATGCTGGGCATTCGCTCCTTGTTATCGAACACAATTTGGATGTTATTAAAAATGCGGACTGGATCATAGACCTTGGCCCAGAAGCCGGGGAGCGTGGGGGCGAGATTGTGGCTTGTGGGACACCCGAGGAGATAGCAGCACATCCCGCCAGTTTGACGGGAGCTTTTTTGAAGGAGCATCTGGCTCCGCGCCCGAAAGAAACTGTAAAAAAATCGCCAAAAAAACAGAAGAAGACTGCGGGGCCGCCGAAATCGTTGCAGGTCATTGGGGCGAGGCATCACAACCTGAAAAATATTTCCGTTTCGATACCGCTGGACACTTTTGCAGTAGTTACAGGGCCGAGCGGATCGGGCAAAAGCTCGCTCGCTTTCGATGTGATTTTTGCCGAGGGGCAGAGGCGTTATTTGGATTGCTTGAACGCCTACGCTCGGCAGTTCATTGGACAGGCTGAAAAGCCCGATGTTGATTCCATCACTGGCATACCTCCCACCGTGGCCATCGAACAGCAGACCACGCGTGGCGGCGGCAAAAGCACAGTGGCTACACTCACAGAAATACACACTTTTGTAAGGCTTCTTTTTTCAAAACTCGGCGTCCAGCATGACCCCGACACGGGCGAGATAGCCATCCGCCAGTCTGCCGCCGAAATACAAGAACGGGTCGCACGGGCACTCTCCTCTGCACAGGCGAAACCGGAACAGTTTATGTTTTTGGCTCCGCTGATAAAAGGGCGGAAGGGTACGCACATGGAAATCGCGCGTTGGGCGCAAAAGAAAAATTACCCGCTTTTGCGAGTGGACGGGGAGTGGGTGGATGCCGTTTCATTCCCAGTGCTGGATCGCTACCGCGAACATACCATCGAAGCCATGATAGGTTTTCCTGATGCCGGCAATAAAGCCGGAGAACTCATGAGGCTAGTCTCCGAAACACTTTCTGTTGGAGGCGGGCAGTTGGTTCTTTTGGACGAAGAAAACGAGCGCGAGACACTATTCAGCACGCTGGTGTATTGCCCCGGATCAGGCAGGTCTTTCCCCGAGCTTGACCCGCGCCTTTTTTCGTTTTATTCGCCGCACGGTTGGTGTCCAGAATGTGAAGGGTATGGGACGCTGTTGCGGGCTAAGCTTACGGCGGAGACGCCGTTGGAGCGGGAAGTGGAAATGGAAATGAAACGGGAGTGGGAGGAAGACGATGAAGGGCAGGCACTGCCTGTCTGCCCATCGTGTCAAGGCACGCGCATGAATCCCGTGGCACGCGCCGTCCGTTTTTGCGGAGCCAACATGGAATCTATATCGCGCATGTCGGTATCGGAGGCAGCAAGCTTTTTTGGCTCACTTGAACTGGGCGGGCGCGAGGGCGAAATCGCTCGCGACATCATCCCTGAAATTTTGCAGAGGCTCCATTTTTTAGGCGAGGTTGGGCTAGATTATCTCGGTCTGGGGCGTGGAGCGAAAACACTTTCTGGCGGCGAGTCGCAGCGCATCCGGTTGGCGGCGCAGCTCGGCTCTCGACTTCGCGGCGTCCTCTATGTTTTGGACGAGCCGAGCATAGGTCTGCACCCGCGCGACAACGGGCGGCTTCTGGCATCTTTGGAAAGGCTTAGGGACAACGGCAACTCGCTGCTGGTAGTGGAGCATGACGAGGAGACGATGCGCCGTTCTGGGCATCTGCTAGATTTAGGGCCGGGCGCAGGCATACACGGCGGGCATGTCGTAGCGTCAGGCTCGTGGAAAAAAGTGGCCGCAGACCCGGCATCTGTTACTGGGCTGGCACTGAAACATCCGATGCGCCATCCGTCTAGGGGTTCGCGCAGGGGACTGGAAAAGGTTGAGTGGCTCGAAATCAAAAAAGCTACTGCCAACAATTTGAAGTCTGTGAATTTTCGGTTGCCGCTGGATCGGCTTACGGTTCTTACTGGGGTAAGCGGCTCTGGTAAGAGCACGCTGATGCGGGAAGTGCTCCTTCCAGCCGTCCAAGGCGTGCTGCGCGGCAAAAAAAGGGCGGCGTGTAAGAAGAAAGAGTCCACAGCGTGGGGGAGTATTTCCGGTGCGGACTCGTTTGGAGGCGTGGTGGAGGCGGATCAGTCGCCTATTGGGAAAACATCGCGTTCCACACCTGCTACCTACACAGGGCTTTTCGATGAAATCCGCAAATGTTTTGCTATGCTTCCAGAAGCACGCATGAGGGGTTTTGATGCTGGGCGATTTTCATTTAACACGGCGGGCGGGCAATGCGCGGCGTGCAAGGGGCACGGTTCGCAAAAGGTCGCCATGAGCCTTTTGCCCACGCTGCATGTCCCGTGCGAAGTTTGCGAAGGGAAACGCTACAACGAAGCGACGCTGCAAATACTTTTCAAGGGGCGATCCATAGCGGATTGTCTTGCGATGACGGTGGAAGAAGCGTGCGTGTTTTTTGAGGCGCAGCCGAAAATCCACCGTATTTTGTATTGGCTCCAAGAAACTGGGCTTGGATACCTCACGCTTGGCCAGAGCAGCCCCACTCTTTCGGGGGGGGAAGCGCAGAGGCTCAAACTTGTCACGGAACTTTCTGGGTCTGCGTCGAGCCGTTGCCTCTACCTGCTGGAGGAGCCGACGATAGGGCTGCACCAGACGGATGTGCGGCTGCTGGTAGATGTGCTACACAAGCTCGTGGATAGCGGACACACGGTAGTCGTCATTGAGCACAACTTAGATGTTGTGGCGGAGGCGGATTATCTGGTGGACTTAGGGCCAGAAGGCGGGGGCGGGGGTGGTCGCATCGTGGCTACTGGCACACCTGAAGAGGTAGCCGCACAGGCGGGCGTGAACATGGACTGCCATACGGCTCCCTTTTTAGCACAAATTTTGCATCATTAAATGCAAAATCAGAGTGTGCGCCATGGAATTGAGCGTTTCTTGCTTTTGCAGCAGTGTATAAAGTGTAAACGGGTGGGATGAAAATATTGTATTTAGACGCTTTTTCGGGTGTCAGCGGTGACATGTGGGTTGGTGCCCTGTGTGACCTAGGGGTGCCTCTTGACATGCTGAGGGGCGAACTCGACAAAATAGAGGGCGGCACTGCTGTCGGCATCCGTTTAGAGAGAAAAAATCAGCTCGGCATTGACGCTGCCAAATTTGCGGTTTTTACCCTTGATGAAAAGTGCGGCGACCACGGACACCATCACTACCATACGGGAGATCATGAGCACCACAGCCATCATCATGACGATGCGGAACATCATCACAGGCACGAAGAGCATTGTCATGAGCACACATCGTTTCAAGAGATCAAGCGCAGGATAGACGCATCCGCGTTGAGCCCTTTCGTTCGCCGCCGTGTGGAATCTGTTTTCAGGCGCATTGCTGATGCGGAAGGAAAAATTCATGGATGTCCGCCAGAGAGCGTTCATTTTCACGAGGTAGGGGCATGGGATTCCATAGCCGACATTGTTTGCGGATGCGTGGCTATCGAGTGGCTGGGCGTGGATGCCGTGTGGGCATCTAGGCCGAGCGAAGGGAGCGGTTTTGTGGAGTGTTCCCATGGTCGTTTTCCTGTTCCGTGCCCGGCAACGCTAGAGATTTTGAAAGGCATCCCGTTTAATCAGACTACGGAGCCGCATGAAATGATCACGCCGACTGGGGCTGCGCTGATGGCCGAATTCGTAGTGCGCTATGTTGGTTGGGATGGGCTGACGGTGGAAAAGGTCGGCTACGGGGCGGGTTCGCGTTCGCTGGCATCACGCCCAAATGTTCTCAGGGCTGCATTGGCTACTGTTGGGGGCGAGACTGAACACAGAGAGACGGTTTTTGTTTTGGAAACACAGTTGGACGATATTTCTCCAGAAATTTTTGCTGATGCCACCGAGAGGCTTATGAAAGCTGGGGCGCTGGATGTTTTTAGCACCCCTGTGCAAATGAAAAAAAACCGCCCAGGCTTTTTGCTTACAGTGCTTGTGACACCGGATAAAGCCGAAGATTTGGCAGTCATGATGCTCACGCACACGACGGCGTTTGGCGTGCGGTGCAGCCGCGTTGAAAGGTGGACGCTCCAGAGGCAAGTGCGTGCTGTTGCCACGCCGTTTGGGGAGGTGCAGGTGAAATTTGGTTTTTGGCGCGGGCGCGAAGTGCAGGCATCGCCTGAATTCGAGAGCTGCAAAGAGGCAGCGGATAGGGCGGGGGTGGGCATCAAGAAAGTGTTTGAGTCGGTTTGGGCAGCATTGGGATCGAATGTTACAAGTCATGTGCCTAAAAGCGGGTAAAAAACAGATTTTCCTTAAAAGGCAAAAATTCCGCTTTATGGTTCAAGTGTTTTGCTATAAGAATGTGGAGCGGCAGATTTTAAACATGGCGGACAATCGTAAGGACAAAAGGGCAAGTATTGACTGGTGAGCGGCGGCATGGACATTTTTATTCATCGCGATGGCAAAGATTTGGGGCGTTTCAGCGTTGACCAGATCAGGGAGGGGCTGAAAAAAGGCGACCTATTGCCGACCGATTGGGGTTTTGCCGATGGCGCATCGAAGTGGCAGCCACTGGTTGATCTGGCAAGTGGTGGCGCAGCAGCAAGTGCAGAAATTAGTCCCGTTTCAACAACAAAATTGCCAACCGCGAAACCCGAATCAGCACCATATTCTGCGCCAGTAAAACCCATGCCTGCTAGAGCCGTTGCTCTTTCCGAACCTGCGGATAAATCTGTTTTCAGTGAATCGGGGATACAGGCACGCACAGCGGTTTTTGATCAGGCGAAAACACAGCTTGATGATAGCCGCAGGCAGCTTGAAAGAGCCGAGCGCGAGAAGCGTGAGTTGCAGGCTAGGATAGAGGCGGCACAGAAGCAGTTGGGCGATATAGACCGCACTAAAAAAGACCTTAACGCAGCACGCCAGCAGATAGGGCAAGTCGAAATCGAACAAAAATCTCTACGCGCAAAGCTAGAGCTGATGAACCAGCAGCTCTTGCAGGGCGACCGTGTCAGGGAAGACTTGGCAACCGTTCAACAAAAAATACAGGCTTCCGCCGATATCCGTAACGCGCTCAAGCAGCAGATGGATGCCACCGAGAGGCAGCTTGCCGAGATTGAGAGGAACCGCCAAGTGCTGCAACAAAAACAGCACGAGTTGCCCGTAGAAATGGAGCGTCAGAACGAGCTGCGCAAAAAGATTGAGGAAGAGCAGAGGCGGCTTGCTCAAGGCCAAAAGATTTTCGATGAGTTGACAGAGACAAAGCGCAAATACGAGGCCATGCTCGAAACTCGTCGCAGGCTCGAAGACGAGTTGCTGGAGGCTCAGCGCCGCATTGAGCTGATGGAAAAAAGCAGGCACGAACTCACTTTGAGCCGTCAGCAGTTACAGGGTGTAGATGACGAGAGGCGTGCCTTGCAGGCCAAGGTGGACTTGAACCAGAAGATGCTGGCTGAGTCCGAAGCGGTGCTGAAAGATTTGCTGGAAACGCAGCAGCAAAACCAGACGCGCAAAGATGAAGTCCAGCGGTTGCAGACGCAACTGATGGATATAATGAACAACCGCGAGCGGCTTGAGAGCCGCCTCCAGAGCAGCCGCAAGCAGATCGAAGACCTCGAAAAAACGAAGCACGAGCTTTCCGTTGCACGCCAGCAACTGGCTTTGGCCGAGGGCGAACAGAAAGTTTTGCACGGCAAGATCGAGACTAACCTGAAGCATCTCGCCGAGAAAGAGCAGGTTGATAAACAGCTTTTAGACACTCAGCAAGCCACGCAGATACGGCAGGTGGAGACGCACCGACTCCAGACGCATCTTGAGGCCAGTCACAGGAAGCTTGAGGAACTTTCTCAGCTACACACGCAGATCACTCAGGCCAAGCAGCAACTTGCCCAAGTGGAGACTGAGCAGGGTGTTTTGCGTGCGCGGCTAGATGCGGACACGCGCCGGGCAGAAGAGATTGATGTTGCCATCCGCCAGCTCACAGACAGCCAACTCCAGATTCAGGTCGCCCAAGTCGAGAAGCACAACCTGCAGCTCAAGTTGGACTCTATCCAAAGGCAACTCTTGGACTTGGACAGACTGCGCGAACAGCTTGCAGATACTCGAAAACAGCAACATGCACGACAGGCCGAACTCAGCGACTTGAAGAGCAAGCTGATGGCAAACCAGACAAGGCTTGGTGAGGCCGATGCTATAAACCAGCAGCTCGCTGAGGCGCAGCAGCAGATTCGCACTATAGAAGGCGACAAGCACAGCCTAGCCATACATTTTGATTCCGTCTTAAAACAGCTCGGCGAACTGGATCAGAGCCGCGAGCTTCTGGCTGAAAGCCGCAGACAGTTGGAGCAATCCCAGCGCGAACACCGCGAATTACTGGAGCGCTTGAACTTAGGGCCGCAACAGCTTTCGGACTTGGCTGAGATAAACCGCCAGATCAAACTGGCTCAAGACGAGATGGATTCCATCGCCGGTGAAAGACAGCGGTTACAGTCGGAACTTCTCGACTTACAGAAGCAGACGCCTGGTTTTGAGGCCGCCAAAAATCAGCTCACGCAGCAGCAGAGGAAGCTTCAACAGGCGCAGGAAGATCAGAAGGCTCTTTACCAGAAGATTGAGGCAGCCAAAGTGCGCATGGCAGAGCTGACTCCGGCTGGGGACTTGCTTGCGATAGTTCAGGCCGAACTCCAGATGGTTCAAAACGACCGTCAGAACTTGCGCGTGGAACTGGAGCGAACCCAAAAAGACCTGCTCCCGCTGGAGCAGGCCAAGACGCAAATAGACCAGATTCGCAAACAGTGCGAAGAGGCCGTGGCGGAAAACGAAGACCTAAAAAACCGTTTGGCTCAAGCGAGAGTGCGCTCGGAGGCACTCCAGCCCGCCGCTAAAGACCTAGAGGAATTCCAGTCCAAGCTCGCATCTGTCCAAGCGGAAAACGAAAAATACCGTACCGAGTGGGAGACCCAGCAGGTAGTTATCAGTGGCGCGGAAGAGGTCAGAACCAAACTCGAAGAGACGGTGCAGCAGCTTGAGCAGGCCAGCCGCGAGCAGACGGAGCTTGAAGATAAGCTCATTGCCTCACGCAAAGCCTTAGCCGAAAGCGAAGCCGTCCACGCCCAGTTTGAAGATGCCCAAGTGAGGATGCAGGCAGCACAACAGCAGAAGGAGGCCATGCAGGACGAGTTCGCAGAGATGGATGCCAAGCTGGCTCTCTATGTCGGAGAGAAGGTTGCGTTGGACGAGATGAAACAGGAACTTTTGTCGCTTGAAGCAGATGTGGCTGACATGAATGTGAAACTGATCGAGAGTCGCGCCCAACTCGCTGAGGCCGACCAGATCAAATCCACAACGGAAGACCGCCAAACGAAGATTGTCAAAATTCGCGAAGATTTGGAAATGCTCAAAGGCGAAGAAGCCGAAATCGGCGGTCAGCTTGCGTCTTTGGCTCAATCGCGCCAAGTGCTCTCGGCTCTGCAGTCCGAATGGGAGCAGTGGGAGTCTGAAAAGGCGGAGTTGGAAGAGAAGATCGCTTTGGGTAAACTGGAGCTCATACAAGAAGACTCTGTCAAGGGGCAGCTTGCCGATGCTAAACTTAGACTGGAAAACGCATCTGCCACACGGTCTAGCATCGAGGGTGAGATGGCTGCATTACAGCTACACCTAGACGAGTTGCGCCGGAACCAAGAACAGATTTCGCAGAGCCAATCTGAAATACTCGCCATCGAAGAAGAGTGCAACGACCTGCAGTCGCGGATAAATCAGGGCGGGGAGGATTTGAAGCAGATGGACGAAGTGCGCCAGCAGCTTGTGGAAGTCCGCCAGAGCCTCGACAAAGTGCTCATCGAGCGCGGACGAATTCAGGCGCAGTTCGATGCCATACGCGAACCAGTGCAGGAGTTGGAGCGCACTAAGCGGATGCTCGCCGATACCAAAGAACAGTTCGAACTCGCGCAAAAGGAAGAGAAAGAGATGGATGAGCGGCTGGAGAAGACGCGCCAAGAACTTTCCGAAATATCCAAAATGGAAGGCCAGCTCTCGGAGAGCGAGAAGCAGACGGACAAGAAGCTGCAGAACCTCAAGAAGCTCGTCATCGAAAACCAGCGCGTCATAGAAAAAATACAACAGGCAAAAGAAGCGCTCCGCAAACAGCTTGAATCCACGCAGGAACAGATGGCCGAGATGGATAAAACAAAAAATGGCATATCCAAGAGCCGCAAGGAAATTGGGCGGCTAAAAAAAGATGTTGATGAATTGAGGCGTTCGATTGACGAGGCTCAGAAACAAGTGGAATCGGCTGAGGGACACGATTGACCCATGCCTGCCGTGCGCAATGCGGCGGTGGGGAAGGGGAAGGAACGGTATGAAAGATAACCATTTTATTTGCATCATGGCAGGCGGGAGCGGAGAGCGATTTTGGCCGATGAGCCGCCGCAAAAAACCTAAGCACCTGCTTAATCTTTTCTCGGACATCACGCTAGTGGAAGAGACTGTGTGCCGGGCATTGAAAGTCGTTCCAGCATCGCAGGTTTTTATCCTCACTAACGAAGCGCAGTTAGAAGCTACGAGGTTGGCCGTCTCTTCGTTGCCGCCGGAACAGATTTTGGCAGAGCCCGCCAAGCGCGACACAGCGCCGGCGGCAGCCTTGGCTACGGCCTTGGCGAAAATTCGTCACCCAGACGCTGTGGTGTGTCTGCTGCCGGCTGACGCGCTCATACGGCAATCCGATGTGCTGGCCGCACAGCTTTCGGATGCGTTTGAAACCGCTGAAAAAACAGGCGCGTTTTTGACTTTTTCAATCCGCCCATCATTCCCGTCAACGGGCTTCGGCTACCTAGAACTCGGCGAAACTTGCAGCGAGGCTTCAGGGAAAACCGTTTTCAGGCGCGTGGTTTGTTTTGTGGAAAAGCCGGATGCAGCAACAGCCGAACGGTATGTGGCCAGCGGTCGTTTCGGGTGGAACGCTGGGATGTTTATCTGGAAAGCGGATTCGTTTTTGCAGGAGGCAGATCGCCACATGCCTGAGCTTTCAGCTTTCGTGAGGGAATTTCCGAAAAACGGAGTGGAAAATTATTTAAAAGAGAAATTC
>JFJP01039319.1_pt1 | contig 13985 bp, 13 predicted proteins | sample 431651 | NCBI WGS metagenome assembly JFJP01 (sample SAMN02602958, study PRJNA72255) | Microbial mat metagenome, whole genome shotgun sequencing project. | biome: fresh water; feature: sink hole; material: water; isolation source: purple microbial (photo- and chemosynthetic) mats found in... | reverse complement strand
AGGTTCCAATTATTGCACCTTGAGTGTAAAAATGACTGATGCTGGTAAACGTATACAGTATAACGATAACGGAAAAATTAGCGAGGGCGAAACAGTTTCAGCATCAACCATTTGGCTGCGGTCAGTAGTAGATAGTCAGTCCATTAATACTTATTATTACAGTGTTGATGGAATTAACTTCAAACCTTTTGGCGAAACATACAAATTACGCTGGGGAGGTTTCCGTGGCGATAATATCGGTATTTTCAACTACAATAACCTCGGCGAGGCAGGTTTTGTGGATATCGACTGGTTTCGATATCGGTTTTAAGAGAAAAAAACTCATGAATTTAATTTAAATAAAGTTTTAAAATTATTTGCATTTTTCGATCAAAGTGTTAATTTTGTAACTAAAAATAATAAAATGAAATTTTCAAGTTTACAAAAATTTATCTTTTTGTTTATTTCAATTCAATATACCACATTCGTATATTGTCAGAATGAATATTATAAAATTGATACAGTTATTACAAAAGGAAATGACTTTGTTTTTAATCTGGATTTTCAATTTTGTCAGATTAAAACCGGTAAGTTTTACGATAATTATACTCCCTATCAGGTATCCGAGTTTGGATATAAAGACAGAGTTTTCGTTGCTAAAAAAGTTCAATTGCCCGATTCTGTTCAAAAAGTTTTTTTAGAAAGACTCGTTGTCGGAAAAACCAATTTGTATTATTATGGCGGGAAAAAGTATAAAACCTTTTTTGTATCAAATGATAGTATAAATTTGGTAGAAATACCATTTCGGAATACAAAAGGAGATTCAACTTTCAGAATGCAGCTTAATGGGTTTGTGGCAGAATGTTCTCAAATGAAAGATGTTCCTAAACTTGTTCAGTATAAAAGAAAAGAAATGAAAGAGTTTTTCAGTCAGGTAAATTATTGTAAATCAAAATATTTCCCGTTTATAAAATATGGAATTGCAACAGGAGTTCAGTTTGTTCGTCTTGATTTAACCCCCAATATTGTGTCAGGTGAATTATCCAAAATGAATTATCAGTATACAGCAGGGTTAACAGTTGGGGCATTTGCAGATATTCCAATATTATCAACATCATTTTCAATTTACACAAGTGCCAATTTGTCAAAGCACGGCTTTTCTGATTTTAAGCAAATTGGGGAAGATGATGTGGATTTTATTTTAAATCTTACCACATTAAAGTTGCCTGTTATGTTGAAATACACATTACCTATAAATGATTTCAGACCCTATATTGGTGGTGGTTTATCTTTTTCCTACCATATTATTAACAAAGCTGAGTTATATAAAATTACAAAAACAGATAATCTGACTGATTTTAGCTTATATCAGGAATTAGCAGTTATTGATGATTTTCAATATGGATTTCTGGCCGAAACTGGAGTGGAAAAAAAAATAAGTTACCGAAATTATTTGTCGCTGGGTATGAGATATTCAAAAATGTTGAATAGATTTTTATCGTTTGGTAGTTCTGAACTGAGCGTAGTAATGAGTTTAAACTTTTGATTATGAAAAGTATATCTATAATTTTTCTCTTTTTAATTGCTTTAGGATTTTCTTCATGTAGTGATGCCGAAATTCACCCAAGGGATTATGCCATTGCTTTTACCGGCGATGCAACTGATATTGACCAAAATGGAGTAACATTGCATGCAAAAATGATAAATTTGGGACAAAAAAAAATAACAGAGTATGGTTTTATGGTTATAAACAACAAAATTGACAATGAAGATGATTTCAGGAGAATATATTCAACGAAAGGAGAACTTAAAACTTCGACTTATGAAACTAGAGTATTGAACGACCTTGATAGCGGTTTTGTATATTTATACAGAACATTTATTTGTTCAAATCAGGATACAATACTCGGAAATAAGATTAGATTTACGAGTAAAGGTTCGGGTGAAGTAATAGCAAATGATTTATCTCCGGTACAAGGATATATGAATTCTATAGTACGAATTCATGGTCAGAATCTAAATGGAAACAGTAAATACATAAAAGTTTATATGAAGGATGAGCAAGCAACAATATTGACAATCACAAGTAATTATATTGATTTTATTGTTCCACGAATCTATACAGCCGGAGTATTTGAAGTAAACCTAAAAAAAGGGTTAAAATCAATTGTCCTAAAGCAGAAATTTAAATACATGTTGTTATGATTGATGCATAAATCATTTTACAATTTATAGCCAGATTGAATTACAGTGTTGATGGAATTAACTTCAAACCAATTGGCGAAACGTACAAATTACGCTGGGGAGGTTTCCGTGGCGATAATATAGGAATTTTCAACTACAATAACCTTGGCGAGGCAGGTTTTGTAGATATCGACTGGTTTCGGTATCGTTTTTAAATTCAAAATTTAATTTACTCCGCAGCAATATACCCAAAAAAGCTAAAATTCACATTGCCGTAAGCTCTGTGATCTAAATATTGTGGATGTTGGCTAAAATCGTTTTTGGATGAATGTTCCAACACAAACAGGCCATCCGATTTTAGTAACTCATTTTTGAAAATCAAATCGGGTATTTGTTCTAATATGGGTAATTCGTAGGGTGGGTCGGCAAAAATAAAGTCGAATTGTAGATTTGACGAACCAATAAATTTGAAAACATCCATTTTTAGCAGTTGTAAATTGCTAATTTTTAGCTGTGTACATACTTTTCGGATAAAAGCATATTGAGTTTCATAATTTTCGATAGCTACTACGCTTCTGCATCCACGCGAAACAAATTCGATGCCGATACTTCCAGTTCCAGCAAACAGATCCAGCACGTCTATATCTTCAAAATCCATCCGATTGTTTAGCAAATTAAATAAACCCTCTTTGGCAAAATCGGTTGTCGGTCGTGCTTTAATATTTGCTGGAACGCTTATTCTACGCCCTTTGTACAGTCCGCTAATGATTCTCATTGATTTAAATTATTTAATTGTAGAAAAGTGGTGTTCGGAATGTGCTTTATCAGTAATTTTTGTAATTCTGGATGGTCTTGATTCGAAAATATGTTTAGTTGATGCTTATCCGCTTGCAGCTTGAGTGTATACATTACATTCAGCAAATGATACAATACATCTTCGTTGCTGCTAAAGGCATAAGTATTGGCAACTAATAGTCTATTGTCAGAAATGATAGCAATGTCCATTTTTGAGCCTCGCATTGACATAAATACCCCATTTGCACCATTCACAAGATTTAAAAATTCAACAATTGTATGTGAAAGTTGATAATTGCTAAAAACCTTTTTTATAGCATTCACTATTTTTGTTGGGCAACCAAAAATCAGATTTGTTTTTAAATTGCCAATCATTTTATTTAAAACAATATTTTCTTTTGTGTCAAAATCGGGATGTTGAAACTTTAATAACGTAAGATTATCATCTGTTTCACCGAAAAGGTCTGGTACAAGTGTGTAGAAGTCATTTTCAAGTGTGATTTCAACTGCATTATAATTTATTTCTGTTTCAAATTGTTGCCTAAATTCTACCGTTATCTCTTCTTCGTTCAGTTTTTGAAAAAGTATTTTTCCATTTTTAGTAGATAAAACCGACTTTTCTTCATTGCGTATAGATAAAGAAAATCCATCCGATTGAAGTCGGATGGATAACTGATATGGATTGTCGGATATATGTTTATTCCCAGTTTCCTGCATTATTATTCGGTGCGTCTATAGAGCCAACCATTAATCCTGGGAAACGAGCCAGCTTGGTTTGAACATCTATTTTATTTAGTACTTCCTGACGATTTAAGTCCTTCAAATAGACTTCATAAGCCACTGATGCTTGGAATAATGGAATTTTGATATTGTTTTTATTCGTGTAATCGTTATTCACTTTCAATTCAAATTCTTTTCCCTCAGTAAAAGGTACTAAAGCAATCTTATCAATTGTTTCGACAGTATATTTTTCGGGAAAAATAGCTTCAATCATATCTACATAACCTGTATCACGACGGAAACCTTCAAGTCCGTTAGCAATAATTTCTTGTCTGTTACCACTGCGAACAATTTTAGCTGCTTGAATTTCAGTTAAACCAGCTTCCAATTGCTTTTCGGAGAGTGAACCCTCTTTCATAACTGTTTTTTTCTTGGCTACTTTCAAAAATTTGATTAATTCTTCAAATTTGTCGGTATATACACCTTTTTGGTCGCGGTATTCTACTTCAGCCTTACGAATGTCAACTAATTTTTCGATAACTACTTTCTCACGAGCTTCTTTTTCTGCATCGAACTGAATAGGAGTTACAATACTCATAATACACAAATAGGTGAGAAGCAGAATGGAAACTACAAGTAAGATTTTAATGATTGCTTTCATGCGTTCAATTTTATTTTTCTGATTTTATTTTTGTTTAAATGGAATATACTAATTTGAGTTTGCAAATTTAAAAAGAAATTTCAAATCAGCCTACTTTTTTCGAAAAGATTTTCAGAATATTCTGATAATAAGTGTTGTTATTTTAAAGTTTTAAAATAAAAGCCTTACCCTTTTTAATTGGCAAGGCTTTTAGCTTTTATAAAACGATCGAAAAAAATTATTTTTTTAATTCGGTTGCTGCCTTTAATTCAGCTTTTTTCTGTTTACGTTTGTAGAATTCGTAGGTAATTGGCGAAGCTACAAATACCGAAGAATATGTACCGATTAATATACCGAATAACATAGCGAATATAAATCCACGTATTGTTTCGCCTCCAAAAATAAATATGGCAAATAATACAACCAATGTTGTCATCGAAGTACTAAATGTACGACCCAATGTTGAATTGATAGCCTCATTCATCGATTGCATACGGTCGCGTTTTGGGTATAGATTTACATTTTCGCGAATACGGTCGAAGATAATAACGGTATCGTTCACCGAATAACCTACAACTGTCAGAATCGCCGCAATAAACGATTGGTCAATTTCCATCGAGAATGGCATAAATTTGTAGCCCAACGAGAACAAGCCAATTGTTATCAATGCATCATGCGCAAGAGCTGTTGTAGCACCCATGGCATATCCAAATTCACGGAATCGGATAAAGATATACAAACCGATAGCAATAATTGCAAATAGAATTGCCCATATAGCTGCTGTTTTAATATCGTCGGCAATGGTTGGTCCTACTTTTTGTGAACTCTGAATATAATTTGAAACAAAATCATCTTTTGTAACATTATTCTTAATAAGTGGTTTCAAACCAGTATACAATCTTCCTTCAATTTCGTCGTCGATAGTTTCCGAATTGTCATCGATTTTGAATTTTGTTGAAATACGTACTTGATTGTCCGAACCGATTGTAATTACTTGTACACTAGTACCATCAAACGATTTGGCTAATAATCCACGTACTACATCTGTTTTTACAGCTTCGTCAAAACGTACCACATAATTGCGACCACCACTAAAGTCAACACCTAAGTTTAAACCATTTATTGCAAATGATATTAAGCTGATAGCGATTAAAACCCCTGAGATAGTATATGCAATTCTGCGTCCACCAAGGAAGTCTAGTTTGGCATTTAACCACCATTTTTCGGTCAATTTGGTTGAGAATGGCAATTCTTTTGCTTTTTCTTTCGAAGCATACATTTCGAGCATCAAGCGGGTTAGGAATACCGAAGTGATAAACGAAGTAACGATACCAATAATTAATGTATTAGCAAACCCTTTGATAGGGCCTGTTCCGAAAATAGCCAATACAATACCCGTAATCAAGGTAGTAACCTGACCATCGACGATAGCCGAAATAGCATTCTTAAACCCTTCTTCAATGGACTTTTTCATGGTTTTACCACTTCGAAGTTCTTCTCTGATACGTTCGTAGATAATTACGTTACCATCCACAGCCATACCGAGTGTAAGCACTATACCCGCAATGCCCGGAAGTGTAAGAACGGCCGAGAAAGAAGCCAAAATACCGATAAGGAAAAATATATTTACAAATAAAGCGGTATCAGCAATAAGCCCCGGAACTTTTCCGTAATAAACTACCATGTAAATTAAGACAAGTAGAAAGGCAATTAAGAACGAAAAGAATCCGCTGTTAATAGCTTCCTGACCAAGCGATGGACCTACAATATCTTCTTGTACAATGCGTGCAGGAGCAGGCATTTTACCTGAATTCAAAGTGTTTGCTAAATCTTTTGCTTCTTCAACACTAAAGTTTCCGGTAATTTGTGAACTACCACCCGATATTTCGGTGTTTACAGTTGGGAATGAATAGATATAACCATCGAGCGATATGGCAATTGATTTACCAATATTATCTTTTGTCATACGAGCCCATGTTTTCGAACCTTCCTGATCCATAGTCATGCTTACATTGGCATAAGCCGAAGTTTGACTAAAGTCGGCACGAGCATCGGTAATTACATCGCCTTCGAGTGGTGCACGACCATCGCGGCTGGTAACTTTAATAGCAATTAATTGGAAAATTTCACCGCCATCGTCTATTGCTTTTACTGTCCAACGCATTTGTAGGTCGCGTGGCAATACTTCTTTTACTTGTTTAGTAGCTAAATAAGCGTTAATTTGAGCTGTGTCTTTGCTATGAGCCATACCAACAACTGGTCCACGTCCAATTTGTCCATTCTGAACATTTGGTTGTAGGCGTGCAAATAATGGGTTTTCTTTTTTGAACTCTTCGTTCATTTTGGCAGAATCAGTTTTTGCTACTGGCTTTTTAGCTAAAGCGGCTTTTAAACTGTCGGCGGCTGAAACGGCTTTTGGCGCAGCAGCTGCTGGTGCTGCTGGTGTTGCTGGTTGTGCGGCTACAATTGTGGTGTCGACTACTGCGGGAGCATTTCCAATGGTTGCTAGAATTTTGTTGGCATCAGCAAGGTTGCTGTAAATTTCGGAAAATTCGTACGTTTCCCAAAACTCCAAATTGGCAGAACCTTGAAGTAGTTTACGAACACGTTCGGGTTCTTTGATACCCGGCAATTCAATAAGAATACGACCCGTGTTATTATTGTCGCGTTGAATGTTTGGTTGAACAACCCCAAAACGGTCGATACGTGTACGCAATACGTTGAATGAATTGCTGATAGCGCCATCAATTTCCGACTCGAGTACTTTAATAACGTCATCGTTCGAAGTGTTTAGCGAAATTTTTTCTTTCAGCTCAAAAGTACTAAATACAGTCGAAAGTTTTGCATTTGGGTCTAATTCTTTGTAAGCCTGTACAAATAAATCGAGGTATTGCACCTGACTGTTTGTTTTTTGACGCTCGGTTGCTAATTGCAATGCCTTTGTAAAATTAGGCGATGTGTTGTAGCCCGAAAGCGAGCGAATAATGTCGGAAACTGAAACCTCGAGGGTTACGTTCATACCGCCTTTTAAGTCGAGACCAAGATTGATTTCTTTTTCGCGACATTCTTTCAATGTGTAAGCGCCCAACCACACTTTCTCGTTAGCAACGGAATCTAAGTATTGGTACTCTTTCAATTTGTCCCCTGCTGCATATTCTTTCGCTTTTTTGTTATAGGTACTTGTAACAACAGTAAAGGACAGGTAAAACAAACACACCAAAGTGAGTGCTACGGCAAAAATCCTGATTAATCCTTTGTTTTGCATGGAAATTTTAATTTAATATTTAATCTTAATTAGTTCGATTTTTTCAAATGAGGTGCAAATATACTATTTTTTTTTATACTAATGCTTTATAAGTTAAAAATTAGTAGTGTTGGTTGAATATAACTACATTTATTGGCAATTCTCCTTTGAGTCTTTTTTTATTTAAACTTTTTACTTTTGTGTCTCTTTTATGTTCTCAATGTGGTTCAATATTTTATTTTGATAAAGTAAAAGTGGGCGCAAAAAAACGCTTTTTATAAAATTCAGAAAGTGCATTTGAAATTGATGTTGAATGTCCTATGTTTTTTAACTTTAATTTGATTTGTATCACAATCTATTTACTTAACTTTACAGCCCCAAAATTATACGTATTAAATAACTAAATAGTAAATAAAAAACATGAGTATAACTCCTTTATTCAGCACATTACCTTATAAAGTAGCTGATATTTCGCTGGCCGATTTTGGTCGAAAAGAAATAGAATTAGCCGAAAAAGAAATGCCCGGCTTAATGGCATTGCGTGCCAAATACGGACAGTCGAAACCGCTTGCGGGTGCTCGTATTATGGGTTCGTTGCACATGACAATTCAAACTGCCGTGCTGATTGAAACCCTTGTTGAACTGGGTGCCGAAGTGCGCTGGTGTAGTTGTAATATTTATTCTACCCAAGACCATGCTGCTGCGGCTATTGCTGCTGCTGGTGTGCCAGTGTATGCGTGGAAAGGTGAAACGCTGGAAGAATATTGGTGGTGTACGCTTCAAGCGCTAACTTTTGATGGACACAATGGTCCAACTGTGATTGTAGACGATGGTGGCGATGCTACTATGATGATTCACGTGGGTGGAGCTGCCGAAAAAGACGCTTCTGTACTTGATAAAGTTGTTGGAACAGATGACGAGCGTTTGTTAAATGCAATTTTGAAAGATGTTTTAAAAGAAGATAGCAGTATTTGGGGACGCATGATTCCAAGTATTCGTGGTGTTTCGGAAGAAACAACAACTGGTGTGCACCGTTTGTACCAAATGTTAGAAGAAGGTTCGCTATTATTCCCTGCATTTAATGTAAACGATTCGGTTACCAAATCGAAATTCGATAACTTGTATGGCTGTCGCGAATCGTTGGCCGACGGAATTAAACGTGCTACCGATATTATGCTGGCAGGTAAAGTGGTGGTTGTGTGTGGTTATGGTGATGTGGGAAAAGGTTGCGCCCGCTCGATGTTGGCTTACGGTGCTCGCGTTATTGTAACCGAAATTGACCCAATTTGTGCACTTCAAGCATCGATGGAAGGTTTCCAAGTTACAACCATTGAAGATGCGTTGGCCGAAGGAAATATATTCGTTACCACAACCGGAAACAAAGATATTATCCGCATTGAACATATCGAGAAAATGAAAGATGCCGCTATTATTTGTAATATCGGACACTTCGATAACGAAATTCAGGTGGAGAAACTAAAACAATTCCCGGGCGTAGAATGTGTTAATATTAAACCGCAGGTTGATAAATATATTTTCCCTGATGGACATTGCGTTTTATTGTTGGCCGATGGTCGTTTGGTGAATTTGGGTTGTGCTACAGGTCATCCTTCGTTTGTAATGAGTAACTCATTTACCAACCAAACGCTGGCACAAATTGAATTGTTTACCAAAGATTACGCAGTGGATGTGTATCGCTTGCCAAAGCATTTGGACGAAGAAGTAGCACGTCTGCATCTCGAACAATTGGGCGTAAAACTTACCGTGCTAACTCCCGACCAAGCTTCTTATATTGGTGTAAATCAGAACGGACCGTACAAACCGGAGCATTATAGATATTAGGATAGTTTATAGTTTGCAGTTTATAGTTTATAGATTGCAGTTTATAGATTGCTGAAAAATTGATTAAAAATAACTTTCTATAAATAACAAAAAAATAGGCTTTCCGTAATTGGAAAGCCTTTTTTGTAGATTGTTTTTTACAATTCCAATAATCCCATTGGCAAATCAACAATTATTCGTTTGTTTTCATGGTCAATTTCCTGAATATAATCGTCGCCAACGGGTATCAGTAGTTCATCGTCGGTGGTGGGGATTACAAAAAGGGCATTTTCGGTAGTTTGATCCACTTCCGATACTACTCCTATTTCGCCAAGCTGAATGTCGATAAGCGTAAAGCCAACAAAATAATCGAGCTCGATTTCTGTGTCTTCCACTTTTTCGAGAAAGGCTTTTGGAAGATAGATTGTTAATCCCGAAAAAATGCGTGCTTTTTCGTCGCTATTAATGCCTTCAAATTTTACAAGTGCTGTTTCGTTGGATTTAAAGCGATAGTCTTCGATAAAAAAGGGTACTAATATTCCTTGCATTTCTATCACAAAAAAGGGCACACTTTCGGTATCGAACACATCGGAAGTAAAGCTAAATGCCATTTCGCCATTTATGCCGTGTGGCTTGATAATTTGACCAATAGGGAAAATGTCTTCTTTTTTTATCATAATATTAATGCAAAATTATTTTTTACAAAGATAATCGAAAAAAAGCAAGTCGTTGCAATTACAACGGCATTGATTTTGATACGCTTTTCGAAAAATTGCAACATCGCAATAAAAAAAGTATATTTGCACTTCCAAAAAAGCATAGTCGACGAATGAGTATATCACGCATTATATCAGGAGTTTTATATTTTACATTTTTTCTGTTACTGTGGAGTTGTAGCAGTACAAAGTTTGTGCGCGATGGTGAATATTTACTCGATAAGGCCACTATTAAGTCGGATATAAAGGACATTCCAGTAGACGAACTCCGAGAATACCTTCGTCAGACGCCTAATACTAAAGTGCTTATGTCTTTCAAAATGCAACTTGGCATTTATAACTTATCGCCTAAAGATACTAGCAGTAAATGGAACCGGTTTTGGAGCAGAACCTACCGAAATATTGGCGAACCTCCAGTTGTTTTTGACCCAATATTAACGCAAATTTCGGCTCAGCAGCTCCAATTGCTTTATAAAAATAGGGGTTATGTAAATGCAGTAGCCGATACAAGTATGATTTACAAAGGTAAAAAAGTAAAAGTAAAATATACTATTCGGGTTAATAAACCATATAAAATTCGCAATTACTCTACGATTTCAAATCATCAAGTTTTCGACTCCATTGCTTCCGACTCTTCCAAATCGACAATTCGTAAAGGGATGAATTTTGATACAGATATGCTTAACGCAGAGCGGGAGCGTATTGCCTCACGTATGCGAAATTTGGGCTATTACAATTTTATCAAGGATTTTATTGTTTATTCGGCCGACAGTGCGCTCAAAAGCAATGAGGTGAATGTGAAATTGGACATCAAATCGAATTTAAAAAACAATAGCGCGCCTATTAACTGGTTAGTTTTTCGTCAGTATTATGTAGGTAAAGTCTATTTTGTTTTGAATAAAACTGGTGGTGCATCCGATACCATCTCCAAACAGGAATTGGACACCGTTTCGTTCAGAAATTATTATTTAATCGATACAAAAGAACGTTTTGTAGAGCTTGATGCCTTGATTCACAACTCGTATATCGAACCAAATTCTTTGTACAACGATCTTGCAGTAGAACGTACATATTCTGCACTAAATACTTTAGCTCCAATAAAGTATGTTAATATCTCGTTTAAAGAAACAGAGATTCCCGATGTTATGGATTCGTATATCTACATTGTACCCGCAAAAACAATTAACGTTTCGGCCGAAGTGGAAGGTACGCTTACGAAAGGCTATTTGGGCGGCGCGATGCAATTGGGCTACATAAATAAAAACCAATTTAAAGGTGCCGAAACGCTTACTGTACAAGGTAGGTTGGCTCTCGAAAAGCAAAATGTGGAATGGGCTCAAGAAATTAGCGGACAAGTTCGACTTATGTTCCCTAAATTTATGTTTCCTATTGGAAGTTACGATTTTAAAAGAGATGTACATGCAAATACCGAATTTACAACAAACATTAGTTTTCAAAACCGTCCGAATGAATTTACAACAACTAACTTGACGGGTGGAATGAATTATTCGTGGACAACTGCGAGTAATAAATACCGTCATCAATTCGAATTATTTAATTTGAGTTACGTCTATTTTCCACAAATTGCCGACGATTTTCGCGTAACTTATATCAATCCAGGTATTTACAATAAATATAATTACGAAGACCATTTTATTATGCGTATGGGTTACAGTGGCTCCTATAGCACTTATAATGCAAACCGTCCACTTCGAAATTATTCGGTTACAAATTACAATCTCGAAAGCGCTGGAAACTTCTTGTATTTGGTAAATTCAATTTTGGGAACACCAAAAGAAGCCGATGGCTTTTATAAATTATTCAATGTACGATATTCGGAATATTTTCGTGCCGAATTTAATAAGTCCTATCATCAGATTTTTGATAAAAATAATCGTTTTGTGTATCATGCTGGGGTAGGAGCGGGGGTGCCTTTTGGCAATGCTAATATTATCCCCTACGAACGCCGTTTTTACAGTGGTGGTGCCAATAGCGTAAGAGGCTGGAGCGAAAGCCAACTTGGTCCTGGTGTTTATCAGCGAATTGATGGTAGTTCACGCGACTACAATCAGGTGGGCGATTTAAAGTTAGATTTGAATATGGAATACCGCTCCAAGCTGTTTTGGCTTCTCGAAGGTGCTTTATTTGTGGATGCTGGTAATGTGTGGACTATAAAGGATTACAGCACTGAACAACCCGGCGGACAGTTTAAATTGGATAGCTTTTACAAACAAATTGGCTTATCTTATGGAGCTGGCATTCGAATGGACTTTTCTTTCTTTATTTTTCGCTTCGATATGGGTGTTCGTCTTTTCGACCCAGCCAAAATATCTACCAAACAATGGCGTTCTTCACCACTTTGGGGAGAGGATTTTGCATTCCACGTTGGGATTGGATATCCATTTTGATAAGAAAAATGAAGTTTTTATTGAAAATAATATGAATTTATTATTTGCGTATCGAAACTTATAAGTTACCTTTGTAGCGTTATATTGAATTTTAAATGGAGAAGATAAGAGAAATTGTTGCATACAAAGGATATTTCAAGGAGTTTTTACTAAACCAGCCATTAAAAGTTCAGAATAAGATTTATAAAATTTTAGAGGCAATAGAAACTTTAGAGAGAATTCCTTCAAATTATTTAAAATTTATTACTGGTACAGAAGGTCTTTTTGAGGCAAGAATTCAATTAGGAAGTGATATTTGGAGAGTTTTTTGTTTTTTCGATAAAGGAAGATTGGTAATTTTAGTGAATGGTTTTCAGAAAAAAACACAAAAGACACCACAAACAGAAATAGACAAAGCATTGAGTTTAATGAAAGAATATTATGGGGACAATAAAAAATGAAATATCAACTTGGTCAGATATTAAAAATCAAGTTTATGGAATAAAAGGTACAGACCGCAGAGATGTATTAGAACGAGAAAGTCAAGCATTTAAAATAGGATTATTATTGAAAAATGCAAGAGAATCTAAAAGCTTAACTCAATCGGAACTTGGAGAAATAGTCGATAAAAAAAGATCTTACATTTCGCGTATAGAAAATAATGGAAGTAATATAACTTTGAGTACTTTATTCGAAATTGTAGAAAAAGGCCTCGGAGGAAAAGTGAAAATATCAATAGAAGTTTGAAAAACTGACAAAATAATTAAGGTACCTCAAAAAAAATGGAGCTATCTTTTAATAATTTTTTTTTAAGAAAAAGCATGCTCCGACTTTATAATATCGGAGCAAGTTTTTTTTTCTACAAATCAAACCAATAGCTTTTATCACCATAATTTTCAACTACTACCGTTTTGTTTTCGAAGCGCAAATTGTTGATTAAACTCGCAACTTCTTGCCTAAGCACATCAAGTGCATTTTCGGTTAAGTCTTTGTTAAAACCTTTTTCGGCCATTTCGGCAACCAATTGCATGGAATAAATTCGACTCACAACTTGTCCCAATTCCACTAATTTGCGTTGAGCTAATTGAAAATCTAATTCAAAATTGGTTAAATCGCGCAAACGTTCAACAATCGCTGGCGTATAGGTATTGAGGTAATTACATCGGCTATTTGATGATACAAAATGTCATTCGAACCTTCGAAAATCTGGAACGGACGGCTATCAACTGTCGAGCGGCCTGCAATGTGGTTTAGTCTATAGCCTTTGCCTCCAACCAACTGCAACAACGATTGCGACGATTCTTGCATCATGTCGGTAGTAACAGTTTTGATAATATTGGCTTCAAGACCTAAAGGAAATAAATCGTTTTCGATGTCGGCAACTTCGCCCGATTTTACGCAAAAAGACGAACATATAGTGAAATTAGCTTGCAAACGCGCCAGTCTATTTTGCACCTGATCGTATTCTATTTATCTTTTATTGCCTACTAATCTGTTTT
>JFJP01031761.1_pt1 | contig 13986 bp, 10 predicted proteins | sample 431651 | NCBI WGS metagenome assembly JFJP01 (sample SAMN02602958, study PRJNA72255) | Microbial mat metagenome, whole genome shotgun sequencing project. | biome: fresh water; feature: sink hole; material: water; isolation source: purple microbial (photo- and chemosynthetic) mats found in... | reverse complement strand
AGAAAAGAGGCTCAACTTCGGTATATTTTCCTTGCGCTTGATAAAGCACGGCTAAATTGTTTAAAACAGTAGCAACACTGGGGTGATTTTCCCCTAACGATTTTTCCAAAATCGCTAAACTGCGCTTGAACAAAGACTCGGCTTCGGGGTAATTGCCAGCATGATGCCAATTGAATCCAGCTTGATTTAAGTAATCAGCCAAGTTTTCCGCAAATTCGATTGGCACAATTTCAGCGGCTTCCTGAAAATAAGCTGCCGCTTCTGCATATTTCAGTTGGGTAAATTTCAAGTCCCCATTGCGGGCAGCGTTTTCTGCGGCGGATAAAAAGCGTTTATTGACGTGTTCCTGCATTTTTTTCGCCGCCAATAAATCTGTCTGTTTCGCTTGATTGATTAACCGTTCTGCATGGTCATACTCGCCTTGCTCTACGGCTTGTTCTGCTTGCTTCAATAACGTGCTAACTTCGGGGTCTTCGGATTGAAATTGCGCCAATTCTGCTAACAAATTGAGATGCCGTTCTGCAATTTGGCGCAGGGTGTGGTCATACTCTTGGTAGGGAATATTTTGCTGTTGGAGAATTTTAAAGAAGTTTTCTAAGGCAGTTTGGGTTACGCCCAATTCTTTGGAAAGAGCTTTAAATTCCTTTGGGGAAATAATGCCGTTATTAACAACGTTATGAATAACAGCGTTATCACCCAAATTAACATTGCTATTTGTCAGCTTGCCATCAACCGATTGCTGCCGACTATTATCCGTGAATTTCTTAAACCAATTCATCATAGAACTCGAATTATCAATGGCTTGACTGGCAAGCTTCCCAAACAGGTAAAAACACAGTTTCGCACAACCGCACAAATTCTGCATCCAAAATACTATCCACCTCAGTCAAGCCTGCAAACAAACGGTTTAATTCCACTTGATACGGCTGCTCTAGGGTTTGTAACCATTTTTCCTGCGCCACCGCTAAGGCAGGTTTGCTCGCACGACTGCTATTTTTTAACAGCACCGCTTGTTTCATATACTCCAACACGCTATCAGGAAAAAAAGCAGTAGGCGATTGTTGTCCTTGCACAAATAATTCAACCAACTGCGTGAATAATTCAGGATTAACAATTGCAGGGGGCAATTGCAAACAGCTATCCACGCTGACTAAATAAGTAGTTTCAGCTTGCACTTGATTGATTAAAACGTGATGCAGCAAGGCGATGAAAAAATCTTTGCCTTTTAACGGCGCGTAACGATAAAACAAACTGCCCTGTTCATAGCGTTGCGCTAATTTTCCCATCAAACGCCATTGTCCACAGTTTATATCCAATGCCAGTGGCTCAGTTTTATTGCCTAAATTTAACGCTTTAAGGGTTGCGACAAACTCCAGCAACAAGTTTTGTTGCGCGGCAAATTCAATCTGTCCCATTGCACCCGCTAACCACACCCCTCGCGCTTGCAATTTTTCTAAAGAAAACGGCTGATTGTTTAATAAAGCCTCAATCCACGCCTGATAAATCGCATAACTTTCCAGCGGGTCTAGCGCGAATGGCTCACGTTCAGGCGGGATGTTGTCAAAAGAAATCAGCTGTAAATCTAATTGCCTGCGTAAAAAATACCGTTGCGGGTGGCGATAAAAACTGCATAATTCAGCCAATTCCAGCACGGTTTCCAGTTTGGGTGGCAAAGTGCCTTCCCACCACAGCGTTTGGGCTTGTTTTTCTACTAACAACGCTTGCGCGGTGGCACAATCATTGGCGGAATAACTGAATAACCGCGCCTCTGTGCCAGTGAAATACCGCTGACTAAACGCTTGCAACGGTTGTTTAATAATGCCTTGCCAGTGGTAATCGTTTTCCAAGATTTCCACTAATTCACTCAACACCACCGCAGGCGGAATCGTTTGATTTTGCCCCAGCGATTGCCCGAGATAAGTGATAATCAACTGTTGCCGCGCCGCAAACAACAGTTCTAAAAATTGCTGTCTCTCATCGGCACGTTGACTAAAATCATCGTAGCGTGGGTGCTGGGCAATTAAATCAAAGGTGGGCGATTTGTGGTTGCGTGGAAATTCGCCCTCATTCATTCCTAATACAATAATCACCTCAAACGGCACACCGCGCACCGCCGCCATTGAGCAGCAGGTTAATTGCCCACGCAACAAACCAGTTGCCGCCGTTTGCTCGGTGATTTGTTGGGTTAGCCATTGCCGCATCACCGCTAATTCAATGGGCGCATCACTGGATTGCTCGGCTAAATTGGCGGCTAAATCATATAACCGCTGCCGCTCACTGCTGGGAACGTTAGTAAATAACACCTCCCCTGCCTGTTGAAAATACCCGCCCCACTCTAGCAAGGTGCGCGGTTGTTGCAAGTGCGTACTGGCAGTAAACAGAAATTGGATAAAATCAGAGAGTCCGCCCAAGGCTTGTGCAGACGAGCCTTCCAGTTCGGTATAGGGCAAAATATCACAGACAAACTCGGTTTCCTGTCCTACCGCATAGCCCATAAACAGCCGCTCTAAACTGGCTTGCCAAGTATTTTCTTGCAAGGGCGGCAGTTCAAATTGCTGTTTCTGTTCGCCTGATTGCCCCCAACGGGTTTGGGTTTGCTTAACCCAATGTTTAATCAGCAATAAATCATCCTCGGTTAACTCAAAACTGGGATAAATTACGGGATGCTCCAATAGCTCTAATACCGCTTGCCAACCAAACCGACTGTCACACAGGGCTAAAAATTGATTAAATGCCGATAGCACCGTTTGCCCTGTTTGTGTGTGCGCACTGCTAATGCTGTGTGGGATGTCATTCAAAACGGCGTGCAGATAAGGGGCGTAAACCTGAATATCGGGGGCAAGAATCACAATTTTGTCCACTTGTAAAGTGGGGTGTTTTTCTAAACAGTCCAACAGCCTATTTTTTGCCACTTCCACCTCACGCATTCGCGAATGGCAAGCATGAATCGTGATGGAATCATCCTGCGCTAACGGCTGTGGATTCAGCCTGTCTTGGGCTAAAGCGGCTTGCAAGTGCCGTAAAGTTGTGTTTTTTTCATCGGTGACAGAAAGCGTGATAGGCTGTGAAAACGCAGGAAAAACGCGGCCGGTTTGCAAAAAAGCCTGCCCTTGCTGCCCTAAACTGGCAAGTAATGGATGGGCTATTTCTGCACTAACACACGGTTGCAGGCAATAAAAATGCACTTCACAATGCTGCGCCAGTGCCTGTAACAACGCTAGCGAAACAGCAGGTAACGTAGAAATGGCAAACACATTCAACCGCTCAGGCAATTGATAGTTAAACGCCCCGCGCGGTGATTGGTGAAGTTGCGCAATCGTGGTTTGATACAACGGCTGATAATGCGGATGTGTGGCAATCAGCCGTTGCCACAACGCTTGTTGCCAAGGTTCACTGCGGTCTTGGGTTTGCAGTTGTCCGTGTTGCCAGTCTTGTAATAAATCAGGGCGGGTCAGTTGATAGCGATAAAATAATTGGCTTAATACCGTTGCCAATTGATACCGCTTTATCGCTTGATTTTCCCCCGTTAAATAAGTCTGCAACGGCTGAAAAACCGCCTCATCCAAGCAACGCAATTGTTGTTCAATCTGCCAATGCAGCTGCTCAGGGGTTAGCAACGGGGTTTGTGTGGCTAATTGTCGGCTGAGAGTTTGAAAAAAAGGCTCAGGCAACGAAAATTGATAGTTAGCAAACAGCCCTGTTTGTTGGGCAAGGCGTTGGGCGAGCCAGCGTTCCATGCCCAGATTAGCAACCAGAAAATGCTCACGACTAAAAACATGGGCTAACGGTTGGTTTTTTAGCACCGCTAACAATTGCGGTAACAGTAACTCGCTGTGAGGGGCAGTATAAAAAGTGAGCATGGGATTCATCGTTACGTTAATTTTAAATTAAGCACTGTAGGACAGATTCAATTTCAACAGCCGTTGCAAAATTTCTGCGTCAGTCATTTCAGGCGTGTAATCGTGCCAACCATAAGCCGCCGCCACCGCTTTATCTAATTCTTGATGGACAAAGTTTAACCAAGCAGGGCGAGCGTTGTATAAATTGGTTAAGGTGCGTTTTTTTAACAGCGTTTCAAATCCAGGTTTTGCTTTGGGACGTTTAGGAAAACCTGCCGCCGCTTCTTCAGGCGTTATCACCCAATCGACCCATTCTGGCGGATTCAGCCATTTTTCCCGATAGTCATTGAGTTTAAACGCGGCGGCGGCAATCGCTTGTGCGTGAATCATGGTTTCAGGATTTGTCACGGGCGCGGGCGTGGGTTTGTCAAAACTCACGATGTTGGATTCTAAATTTTTTGTATCGGCGGGGCTTAAGCCTGTTGGAAAGGGGAAAGTTTCAAAGCATGAATTTGCGTTGTAAGTAGGGTCATTTCCAACACCATGCCAAGAACAAGTCGCTAGAGACCATAACTCGTGAAAGCGAGATTGAAGAATACCAAAGGTTGTATCATCTTCACGAGCAATCAATGTAAGCCGAGTATCTGGAAAAACGCAGTTATTTAACCAGACAAACATACGATGCTTAGATACGCGAGATGTTGCTATAAATCGAGTGATTTTTTTTGTAGCAGTCCTCATTTGATTACCAGACGCGCCATGTAACCACCAACGTTTACGCCGACTGTCATTACGATTCAAATCTCTAATAGGTTTCACGGTTTTTTTGACATATTCAAATGGAGCTTCAAACAAAGATGCTTCATTTTCTAAGCGGTCATTAAAATCAATAATCCAAGTATCCGAAGGACGGCGAGTTATATCCCTACCATTTACCCAAGGTCTAATCACCTCTCTATTGGATTTTTCACTAATATTTGGCTGTTTTAACCATTGTCGTGCAACATCACCAGCAATATCGAATGCTCCAACTTTGACAACCCCTTGAAAACTCGCGTTTTTATTTTCAGATAAAACTTTAGCCTTGGTTATATCCGAATCTTTATTCCCGCTGCCTGCGGTTAAATTGGCATGAATCAATGTAACTAATTGATTATTAAGACTTATTGTTTCCAGTGGTGAATTGCCAAAAACTACCAGCGATACTCGTACCGCTGTACCGTTATCAAACCAAGCCTCATCAGACCATGCTTCAAAAATCGGCATAGTTTTACAAATAGCATCTAATACAGTGCGATTCGCGCCGCCGCGTATTGAATTGGTTGAAACCAAGCCCGCCGCTTTCGCATCGCCGACTTCAATCTGTTTACGCGCTTTATTAAACCAATAACACACTAAATCCGCGCCGCCTGGTACTTGCCCCTTGTAACAATTACGCAGGTTTGAGATATACTCATCCTTTAATTCTTTCAATACTCTTTGACCTCCTAAAAACGGCGGATTGCCCACAATCACATCGGCTTTTGGCCATTGCGCTTCTGTGCCATCGGCATTAATTAGCGCGTCCCGCTGTTCAATACTATCAAGGCTAGTCAAAATCGGATTTTTATTAATCGATCTGCCGTTGCGTTGACACCATTGAATATCACCAATCCACACCGTGACTCGCGCCAATTCTGCTGCATATTCATTGGTTTCAATGCCAAGAATATTATGCGTACCCGTGCCGATAATAATTTGTTTTTCAAATCCTAACAGTTCCGCATCCAACTGGGCGCGGTGTTCTAAATCTTTCAATGCGTGCAAAGCCAGATACAGAAAATTGCCCGAACCACACGCCGCATCTAACACGCGAAAATTATGCAACTCATCTAAATACGCCTGATAAGCCGCCAGTGCATTTTTATAATCGTTAGTTTTTATACTTTTGCCCTGTGATTTTTCCAGTAAGATTTTTACCGATTGCCACTTGGCAGCCAACGGTCGGGTAATCAACGGCTCAATTAACTTATTGATAGTATTCACATCGGTGTAATGTGCGCCCAATTGCGCCCGACAGTTTGGGTCTAAGCCGCGCTCAAATAATGTACCAAAAATCGTTGGGTCTATCGCTCGCCAATCTAAGTTTGTAGCAGCAAACAACACTCGCAATTCACTTTGATTGAGTAATGGCACGTCAATTGTTTTGAATAATCCACCATTAAACCAAGCAATATCAGTATGACCATATTCACCACCTTTTTTCTGCATGGCATTAAATAGCGTTGTTATGCGCTTGACTACTCTTATCGGGTCATTATGCAAAAGTTTTAATAGCGAAGTAAAAATCCGTTTATCTTCCGTTGGACTGGCATGAAGCAACTCTTCATCCTCAGCGAATAGACAAAAAACACATTGCGTTAAAAAATGCGCAACGACTTGTGGATTCAAACCACGCTTACGCATTTCGCCAGCAAGATAGGCAAATTTTGCCGCCACTTCTGCGGTAATCGCCGCATTCGATTTTAACGGCTTGAGTTTATCCGGTTCAGTGAAAACCCAGCGCAGCGTTTGCAGATTTTCTGCTGTGCCAATGTCAGACAATAAAATCGTTTTCGGTTCATCAGGATAGCCACGAAACACAGTGTGAATTTCAATGCGCTCACGGTCACTGACAATTAACAGCGGCGGATTTTCCAAATTACCTGAATATTCGCGCAACTGAGCTAAGGCTTTTTTCAAGTCGCTGCGCGGTTTTTTATTTTCCCAGGCAAAATGGTCTTTTTTCCACACATCCGCCCAACCGCGCCGCCCGCTGTCTTTACGCAGACCTTTTTCGTAACAAAAAGTGTCGGAATCGCGCGGTTTTTCCAAGTCTAATAAACTGCATAAATCTTCAATAAACGCTTGTGCGCCAGCGCGTTCGGTTAAATCATTTTTAGTCCAAGTGGCAATAAATTCGTCAGGAGTCATTAGGTTGTCTGTTGCTGGAAGAATGTTCAGGTTAAAACCAATTTTAGCAGGATTGGCGTGTGCCTAAGACAGCTTTCTTAAGTGGTTGCTAACAAACTTGTCAATCGCAGGGCTTGTGAGTTAAGCTTAAAATATTTTTTAACCTAAAACACGCGAGAGGATAAAGCATGGCAATTATTAAGATGATTGATTTGGATTTGGCAGGAAAACGAGTATTAATTCGCCAAGATTTAAACGTGCCAGTCAAAGAAGGGCAAGTAACCAGCGATTTGCGGATTAAAGCCAGTGTGCCTACGATTCAAATTGCGTTAGAAAAAGGCGCGGCGGTAATGGTGATGTCCCATTTAGGTCGCCCCGCCGAAGGGGTTTATGATGCCTCATCCAGCATGAAACCTGTGGCAGAACGGTTAGCCGCCTTATTAGGCAAACCTGTCCGCTTGGAAAAAGATTGGATAGACGGGATTGAAATTGCCGCAGGGGAAGTGGTGTTGTGTGAAAACGTGCGTTTTAATGCAGGCGAAGGCAAAAATAATCCTGAGTTAGGCAAAAAAATGGCCGACTTGTGTGATGTGTTCGTGATGGATGCGTTCGGCACGGCACATCGGGCGCAAGCCTCAACCCATGCGGTGGCGCAATTTGCAACTATCGCCTGCGCAGGCCCTTTGTTGAGTAATGAATTGGAAGCGTTGGGCAAAGCCTTGGAACACCCTGAAAAACCATTGGTTGCAATTGTGGGCGGTTCTAAAGTGTCTACAAAATTGACCATTTTGGATTCGCTGTCACAAAAAGTAAATCAGCTTATTGTCGGTGGTGGGATTGCCAATACCTTTATCGCTGCTGCAGGTTATTCAGTGGGAAAATCGTTGTTTGAAGCCGATTTAGTGGACGAGGCAAAACGTTTAATGGCAGTGGCAAAAGCCAATGGTTCGGATATTCCTGTCCCTGTTGATGTGGTGTGTGCCAAATCGTTTTCTGACACGGCGGTTGCTACGGTTAAAAACGTTGCCGATATTAGCGATGATGATATGGTGTTAGACATTGGGCCTGAAACCGCTAAACAGTATGCAGAAATCTTAAAATCGGCAAAAACTATTGTTTGGAATGGCCCTGTTGGGGTATTTGAAATTGAGCAATTTAGTCACGGCACACAAGTGGTTGCGGCGGCGATTGCAGAAAGCCCTGCGTTTTCGATTGCAGGCGGGGGCGATACCCTAGCTGCGATTGATAAATATGGCATCAGTGAACAAGTTTCCTACACTTCAACAGGCGGCGGCGCGTTTCTGGAATTTTTAGAAGGAAAAACCTTGCCTGCGGTGGCTGTGTTAGCAGAGCGCGGGGCGTAAATTCTTTGCGCTGATTTAAGGTTTATTAAAATCCCCCAGCCTTCCTTTGATGAAGAAGGGTTGGGGGTGCTTGCACATTTGGAATAAAACATGAATTTTTGGGAAACAAAACAACTGACAGAAATGACTACCGAAGAATGGGAGTCCTTATGCGATAGTTGTGGAAAATGTTGTTTGATTAAATTAGAAGACGAGGACACCGAAGAAATATTTTTTACGAGCGTGGTGTGTAATTTAATTGACTTGGATTCTTGTCGTTGCACACGTTATGCCGAACGGTGTACGTTAGTGCCTGAATGTATTGATTTAAAACAACATGATTTTAAAGAATACACTTGGTTGCCAGCCACCTGTGCCTATCGGGTATTGGCAGATGGTGGAAAATTAGCTTGGTGGCATCCTTTGCTATCGGGAACACAAGAAACCGTCAAAGATGCGGGGGTGTCGATTAGTAGTTTTGCCATGAAAGAAGCAGAAATCGGTGACGATGATATAACTGAATATATCATTAAATGGTTGGATAAAACCCGATGATTGCAACGGTGGAAGACCTGAGCAGTCATCCACCTTTTTTATTTACCTAAAAATGCGGCGCAGGCGGCAAGCCGCTAAAACCCTTTCATACATTTAACCGTTTCATTATCAGCAACGTTATTTTTCATGCACTCTTTCAACGTTTTTGGCTGCCTTTTCTGTTGTACTGTTTGCTTCGGCATAATTGGTTGCATGATAGTCTCTGCCGCAGGTCGTAACAATGCTTGAAATTCTGAACTTATTTGACTGCCAACTTTTAAAAAATAGCCTGATTTTATATAAAAACCTATCAACCCTACCGTAATGGCAACAGCTAATAATCTTAAACATAAATCAAGCAGTACAAAACTTATTTTTTTTAGTATGCGAGTTTTGGGCATTAATTTGTGGTTTTTAGGTTAATTATCAATTAATACTCAGTCTTCCTGCGTCCATTCTTGCAAGGCGGCAATAATTTCTTTGGCTTGTTTTGCACTGGAAATATTAAATTTGGACTTTTGCTGATACGCGCCTTCACGTTTTTGATAACGACGAATGGTATATTTATCTTCACTGTATTCGCTTTTTGCCCGATTCCATTCTTGATAACGATAAATCACCGTTGCCCACGCCCCTTTGGTTAGCACTTTTTTATCTAACTCTTTAATCGTTTCAACGCCATCGTCTTCATAACTAACCGTTAATTCTTCAACTGTTTCAGCCATTTTTTTTCCTAAATAAATTATGGGGTTATAAACTGTCCAAACGCCCGACTACCATTGTCTGTTTTAATGGTATCAATGACCGTTAAGCTGTGTGCATCAATCACTGAAACACTATTATCAAACCAATTTGCCACATAAACGTGTTTATCATTGGGATGAACACTGATGCCTTCTGGTTTTTCACCGACCTCAATCACTGCCAACTCAGTTAAGGTTTTGGTATCAATCACCGACACCGAATTGTCTTCTTGATTGGTCACAAACAAGCGGCTGTCATTTAAAGCCAATGCCGTTGCGTAAGGCAGTTTTTTCACTTTTACCGTCGCCAGTTTTTTAAGATGGGTGGTTTCTAGGACAGTGACATCATCACTTTGCACATTGGCAACATAGACTTTTTGCCCTGTTTTATCGACGGTTAAACCAAACGGATGACTGCCCACTTTGGTAGTATTTCGGATAGCCAAGGTTTTTAAATCCACTTGCGAAACCGAATCGCTTAAGCGATTTGCCACATACAGCCAGCGATTATCTGCACTGACTCTTAGGCCTGAAGGCGATTGTCCGACAGGAATGGTTTTAAGCAGGGCAAAGGTTTTGGCATCCAACACCGCGACATTATTTTTATACCAATCGGCGACAAAAATATGCTTTCCATCAGGACTACTGGCAATGCCTAACGCGCCATTGCTGACAACTACTTTTTTGATAACTACCCGTTTTGCGGTATCAATCACTGCAAAACCATTCCCATCTGGGGTAGTCACATAAACAGATTGTCCATCGGGTGAAATCGCAATCCCTGCTGGACTGCCCAGCACAGGAATTGTTGCGACAACCTGCCGCGTTTCTGTGGCGATGACTGAGACACTATTGCCCAGTTGATTGCTGATATAGGCGAAAGGCTGGGCAAAGACAGAAGATGTTGAAAAAGCAGTAGCGAAAAGCATCGCCACCGCTTGTGATTGGGTCAAAAACTTGCGCGTTAAAAACACATTAAGTCCCTATTTTTTTTCAGCTAAGGCTTTAATATTTTCTAAGCCCGCTTTAAAAATGGCGTTTACCGCAGAATTTGCCGCTTCTTCGTTCATTTCTTCAGGGGGATTGTTATTCATGTAAGCACGATAATAGCCTGCTTTCCATTTAATTAACGATTTGTCACCTTTAGCTTCTACGTCAATGCTGGCTGCATAGTTATCAACAGGTAAAACAGGCACGTCTTCTTTTTGTCCAGAATGGGTAATGGTTTTAACCGTACTCATTTTGGTGATTTTGTAAGCATAGGACATTCCTGCATCATCGTGTTTTTTCATTTCTTCTTCGATAGTGCCGCCATCTTTTAAAGTAATCACCCGCATTGACCCAGTGGCATTTCCGCTCGTGGCTTTAACACTTTTAACCCCTGGCAACCAAGACATATCATCATAGTTTTTAATAATCGCCCACACTTTTGCAGCAGGGGCATTAACTTCAATATCACGTTCTAATTTTTGCCGCACAGGCCCGTGCGCACTGGCTGAAGCACTAAAAAAGAATAATACGACGGGAAGTAGTAAAGCTATTTTTTTCATAACGTTAAGTTCCTTAGGGTAAACAATGTAAAAATTTAAGCGATAATTATAAGGTACTATCCTTAGCTGAGATAGCCTAATTTTTGAGTCTTTACTTTTTTAAGCGGACTCAAAAAAGCGGCGCGTTTCAAAAACGCTCACAGGAAAGCGGTTTTCACCAGCGCGTAATAACCGTTTTAAGGTAAAGTCAAACAGCAATGGATTATATTTTTGCAATTCCAATAATAAAGGTTGATAGTCTGCGGCTAATAGATTTTCTGTCACTAAATAATCCAGGTCAAACAGGGGCAAAATTGCAGGTAATGGATAATCTGAACCATTCAACAAGCGATTATGCCATGTTGTTTGTTGCAATAAAGACTTAATCACCCACGCATGATTGCGCAGGGTAATGGCTGAAATATCAGCATAAAGCAATGATTTATAAGTAGTTTCGTTCATTAAACGGGCAAATAACTCAAAACTTTTCACCCGTGGTGCCGATTTTCCTTGGTCTAAATCCTCATCCTCGCCATCACTAGCACAATGGGCTAACACCACTTTAACCCCTTCATCCAACGCACGCCGCAAGCGCAACGGATTACCCAAAGCTTGATTTCCGCCTTGCACCGCGTTTTCTTCGCCTGTGTGACTAATAATCGGTATCTTTAAAGCGGCAGCAGCTTGATAAAAACGCCCACATTGTTTTGATAAAGGATCAATGCCCATCGCAGAAGGCAGCCATTTAATTGCCCGCGCCCCTTCTGCGTGGGCTTGCTGCAACGCATCCACACAATCGGCACGATAAGGATGAATGGAAGCGACCCATTCAAAAATGGCAGGATGGCTATGGGCAAGCTGTGCCGCATAATGGTTAGGGATATGAAACACCGAATGAGCCATTTGTTTGCGCCCTTGTGCATCATGCTGCCAATCAAAGGCAAATAACAGCACTTTAAAACCTGCCGGTAGCCCCGCTATCAAGGTTTGCAATCGCTCCACATAGCTATTATCAATGCGATTTTCAGCCACACAACTTCCGTTGAGATAAAAAAATTTCTGCACACTCAAAACAGGATGCTGAAAATAATTATCCATATCAGGATTAAACCAAGGAACTTGCTCATTTTCATGGCTAGAATCGCCTGCGCCAATTAAATGAACATGACTATCCCACACTTGGCTAGCATCAATCCCTTGCCAGACTTGTTTAAACAAGGCAGCTTGTGCAGCGGTTGTGGGGAATCCTGCAAAACAGGGATTGAGTAGCTTGGGTGATAACCAAGCCGCACAAGATAATAACGCCGTTGAGCTGATTCCAACGGTAGCTAAACTGAGTAAAAAAGTACGCCGCTGCATCGTGTTTTTATCGCTTGTTAAAGTTGTTGTAGGATGTAGAGTGCGTTTCGGCGGCTTGTCCTATTGAAAGTAGACCGTTTTCATAGAGTTTAGAGGCGAGTAGCATTTTGATTTCTTGTTGGTTGATAGAAATTAAATCAGGGAGTTGAATTTGTAAGGTTTGCATGATGATTTCCTGTTTTTTGTTTTAGACGGATAACTTGTTGTCTGAAATTAGCCCTATTTTTATTTGGCTATAAAGTGAGGGGCGTTAAGCAGAGCTTGAGGGTTGGCATTCCTAAACTGGAGCTTGGGAACGAGATATAGTGTCGTCCTTATGGTAGTTTGTTATTGGCTGGTAAAAATAAACTGTTTTTAATGGCTTTGCGGTTGGATGTGCTTCCCTTCGTTTAGCACATATTATCTGGTTAATTTGTGTCGTTTTTTTTATCTAACAGTCCATAAAAAATATCTTCGAGTAAAAACCAATGAGCAGACCGTAGGTAACGCCGTGCAAGATAAGAATAATAGTTAGATGTTGTTTTTTTAGTTGAAACATACAATGACGCATCATAATTTGATAAATAAAAATTTGTTTGAAACAAATTTGCGTTACTCAAGTTTCCTATATATCTTGCATTATATAGATTTGCTCCCTCAAGGTTTGCTTCAAATAAGTTACAGTTTAATAAATTTGCACCTTCAAGATTTGCACCTTCAAGATTTGCCTCTGATAATTTTGCTCTACAAATATTTGCTCTATAAAGATTTGTTTTGTAAAGATTTGCTTTTTCTGCATTTATTCCTCGAATATCTGCCCATATAAAGTTTGCCTCTTTAATATTTGCATCTTCGAGATTTGCATTTTCAAGACATATACTTTCAAGATTTGCTCCTTCAAGATTTGCTCCTTGAAGATTAATTCCTGGTAACTTTAAAAAACTTAAGTTTACATTACTTAAGTGAAGTTTATTAGAACATAAAATATATTTAAAAAACAAACCAATTTCTTTAATATTTAATAGTTCTTTTAACATTTTTCTAAAATCTTTTTTTATTTCGTAAAAAAATAAATATTCCGCTAAAAAATATTCCATAAAAGACTTATGAATAAATTTGTATTCTCCTTTTGAGGTGCGGTTTAAAAAACTACAGTTTGTAGTTTCATAAATAAAATAATCCTTATCAAGAGAATTATACTTTCCAGTTTTAAAATATTCCTGGTTTGGTTGATCTAATTCTGAATAGTGCAACGAAAAATCACCACCTTTTTGATACATTTTGATAGCTAGACTCCACATAGTTTGTCTTTTTCCTTCTATAGTCAAACAAGACCTCCAATCATCACGCTCTATCCATTCACTGGTATAAACACGATATAAGTCAGCAGCATTAATTTCTAATTTATCTTTCAATAAAGGAAATGTTTTTATAATGATACTTAATAACAATGGACGACTAGAAAGCTCATCTAAATTGTAAGTAGTTTCAATGATTTTTATAAACTTTTGTGTATTTTCTTCACTGTCTGTATTTTTACGGATATATTGTTCTATTTGCTCCTGTTTAAATTCTTGAATAGCTATACGACTAATTTGATATTGCGTTTTAGTCGCATATTTGCGATACAACACTGTTTTATCTGCTTTCAGAATATATTGCTCTTGAGTATTAGTTAAAAAATAATGCCCTCGACAAGTTAAAAACAGCTTATTAGACGCAACTTGAT
>JFJP01040118.1_pt1 | contig 13987 bp, 8 predicted proteins | sample 431651 | NCBI WGS metagenome assembly JFJP01 (sample SAMN02602958, study PRJNA72255) | Microbial mat metagenome, whole genome shotgun sequencing project. | biome: fresh water; feature: sink hole; material: water; isolation source: purple microbial (photo- and chemosynthetic) mats found in... | reverse complement strand
AGCAACAGGTGAAAACGTTTGTCGAAAGGCCATGCCTTGTAGCCTGTACCTTCGTTCTTGAAGGTGAAATAGAGTTTATCGTCCACATATACACGGTACTCATTAGCTTCCCATTCTACGATGTAATTGTGGAATTCGGTATAGCAATCGGAAATGGTGATTTTTGCATTTTTATGAGTGCCCTTTACATGGTTATAGGATTCGGTATGTGCGGAACCAACAATAACATACGGATCGTAACCCACATTTTCCATAATGTCGATTTCTCCGCTGGCCGGCCATCCACCGTAAATCCAATCGGTTGGCAACATCCATATTGCCGGCCACATGCCTCTTCCGTCGGGTAATTTGGCCCGTACTTCAATTTTCCCGTACAACCAGTCGCCTTTTCCTTTGGTAATCAATCGTGCCGAAGTGTATTTTTTGCCTTCAAAATCTTCTTTTATGGCATTGATATAAAGGTATCCACCTTTAACTTCAGCGTTTTTCAGGCGTGCACTGGTATAATGCTGAGCCTCGTTATTTCCCCATCCGCCAGCATTTCCGTCGGTGTCGTAACTCCATTTTTTACCGTCGGGCAATCCAGAGTAATTAAATTCATCACTCCAAACTAATTCATAGTTTCCCGAAGTGTTTCCTGTTCCAGGTTTTACTCCCGATGGCTCTGATTTGTTGTCTTCGGCACAACTGCTTAATGCTGTTGCGAATAGAAGAAAGGATAAAATAAACATTTGTTTCATGGTCATCATTTGAGTTGTAAAAATAACCCTGTCCATCCGGAAAACCGAATGAACAGGATCTTCATTACCTATTTACTTAATCAAAGCTGATTTAAGACCTTCTACGTGTGGGCCTGAAAGATCATCGAAATAGAATTGATGAGTTCCAGCTCCGTCACCTGGGTTGCACATGATGCGGATTACATTGTAAAATTCTGAACTGAATTTTGGACTTGTTGTTACATCCGAAGTGAATTGATCGCCTGTCCAGTCCCATCCAGCGCTAACTCCGGCAAAGTTGTATTCTGCAACTTCCCATGTGTTATCTTTTTTGATGGTATAAATCAAATCGGCAGTTCCTGTTTGCCATGCATTTCCACCGCGATCGGTATTTTCCAGCTTCATCAGAATTTTCTGTCCGGCTTTACCGTAAACCATAATTTTGAAGATATGCTGTGACCGAAGATCGAATCGGTAGCCCGGAGCTAACTGCATGTAAGCATTGGCCCACTGGTTGTTTGTCTTGGTGTAATAAGCTACTTTTGACGACTTATTTGGATAAACCTTTGATGGGTTATCAGTAGTAGTTACTCCACAATCCTGACCTGCAACTGGAGCCAGCGATACTTCACTAAAATCATTGTAAGTAACCATCATATCTAAAAGGAAAGGTACATAACTCGGATGATTTGCTGCTACTTCAACTGTTTTGCTGGTAACCAGCGTTTCATTCGAAGTTGTTACTGTAACTTTCAGGTTATATGGCGATTTACGCATATAAGTGTTGGTTAATGTGGCATTTTTATCAGTAGTTTCTTTAATTGTGCCATCGCCAAATTCAACTTTAATATTTGAAATACCCAATCCTGAAGGGATAACCACATTGCTCAATTTTACGGCATATTCATTGGTATTGGAAGTTGGTACAACCGAAACTTCGAATGTAACCTTAGGTTTAACGTACCCTTTAGGAATTAATTGGTAATGCCAGGCATTACCTTCAACTTTGTCGATAGTAACCAGTTCGAGCAAGTTCTGTTCGATTTTCAGAATTTCGTATGAACCATTGGTTGCACCCACATCGAAACATGGGAACATTGGAGTTGAGCCACCCAATGTCAGGTACGATTTGCCGTCTTTATCTTCAATAAACCAGGTTCCTGCTGATGGAGTATAATCAACGATAAAATCAGAATCTAATTCTTTTGGGTTGGAATAGCCGGTACTTGTTTTTACAAAACCTTTCACATAGCTTTTTCCATGATTGGTCAGTGTTGCAGCAAAACCATTTACTTTGAAGTTGATTTCGTCGTCGTACAAAACTTTAACTGCAGCCTTAGCCAATGGGCCAGCTGCCCACCATTCCAGACCAACTGTTCCGGCCGGACCAACACCAAGATGGCCCGTAGCCAAACTGTCGTGGAATAATCGGTTTTAGTCTGAACAACTTTTTTCGATTTGGTTGCAATACCACCTCTGGTAATCAAAGTCATAGTAACTGTGTATTCGCCAGGAAGCGCATAGGTTACAGTAGGTGAAGCATCTGTCGATTTGCTCCCGTTTCCAAGATCCCACGACGCAATACCTGTTGCAGATGAAGTGTTTTTCAAGACAAACTTGAAGTCTGTTCCTGCTGAAGTAATCGAGAAATCGAGTTGGTCTTCCGTTGGTGCCTGACCAATATCAACACTGTCGTCCATTTCCGGAGCACATGCAAACATAACAAGCATGAGTGCTGTCAAGCCCAAAATATTTTGTATATATCTCATTCTTTTCATTTTTATAGATTTTTAATATTTAAAAAAACAATCCAAAATCCACTTATTTATAAGCAGGTACCATTTGTTTCAGTACATCCTTGTTTGTATTCCTGATTTCGCTTGCCGGAATCGGGAACATGCCCCATGTATTCGGATTAAAGGTACGCACAGTGAAATCTGCCGGATTTGGAATTCCCTGTGGAGTAGTGAAACTTGCATTGATTTTGGCCGCGGCGTAATCGTTTCCTCTTCTCAGAAGATCCCATTTGCGTAAGCCTTCGCCACCAAACTCAACACGACGTTCGTGGTAAATAGCATCAATGTTCAGGCTTGTTAGTGCAGCGCCAGCTCCCAGAGAACGGGTTCTTACCTGGTTGAAATAACCAAGAGCTTTTGATGCATTGTCAGTCATATAAAGTTCGGCTGCCATCAGCAATACTTCAGCATAACGGATGTCAACGAAATTACGTGGAAAATTGTGAGCCTGATCGCCGCCAGAGCCAATGAATGCGCTTTGTGCCATGTACTTTCTGTTGAAATAGCCTGTGTTCATGAATGCCTTGTTGTATTTCGACATTTTCACATCAGCATTGTAGATGGTTGCATCTTTTCGTGGGTCACCAGCTTCAAATTCATTGGCCAGACTCCAGCTCGGAATATCAAATGACCATCCGGGGAAGATTGATGCATCACCTTCAGGATTACGAACACTCAACCAAACGCAAGAGAAATTTCCGTTGATGTTCCAGCCACCCCAGTCGCCTGATTTAGCTTTTTCGGAATACTGAATTTCGAGAATTGACTCTTTGTTATTCTGGTTGTTCCAGTCCCATAAATCAGCATATTTGGGTAGCAACGAATATGCATTGCTTGTAATAATCTGATCTAATGCAGCCTGAACGTAGGCTTTGTCTATGGTTGTTTTTCCATCGCCGAATGTTGCAGAACCAAGTACTGGTTTGGCGAAACCTTCGTGGTACAAATAAATGCGCGCAGCTAATGCTTGCGCAGCTGCTTTTGAAATACGTCCTTTCTCGGCAGTGGTAATCTGAACAGGAAGTACCGGGATTGCTTTCAGCAAATCAGTAGCTATCTGTGTAAATATTTGGGCAGGAGTGCTTTGTGGAATGTTTTTGTAATCTTCAACACTTGGAAGAACTTCATTAATTAATGGAACATATCCGTAGTGACGTACTAAATCCCAATAGAAGTATGCCCGTAAAAATAAAGTTTCTGCTTCCATTCTGGCTTTCAAACCTTCGGTTTTCCATTCGATATCTGCCTGCTTTTGTAAATACAGGTTTGCACGGTAAATTCCTGAATAGCAACGATTCCATAAATCGCTTGATGAACCGTTTTCAGGAGTCATTTTAAACATTTCCATTTCCTGCCATTGGCTCATATCGTTTACATTGGCGCCACCGCAAAAAGCATCGTCCGAGAAAATATCAGACATGATTGGAACGAATTGCCAGTTCTGAACAGAGTAGGCGTCGTAAACAGCAGTTAAGGCTAATAATGCCTGATCTTCCGATTTGTAATAGTTGGCTTCAACCTGACCTGTTTTAGGCTCCAATTCGAGAAATGAATCTGAGCAAGAGATGCTTCCGAAAGTTAAAGCCAAAAATGAGGTCACATATATTATATTCTTTTTCATCTTTTTATATTTTAAAATTGGCTTCATTAAAATGTAATGTTAACACCACCTAATACTGTGCGGGCTTGCGGATAGATGCCATGGTCGATACCATTGCTGAATACGCCACCGCCAATTTCAGGATCATAGCCTTTATAGCTGGTGAAAGTCAAGAGGTTTTCAGCGGTTACATAAAAGCGTAAGTTTTTAAGTTTTATGTAATCGGTGATGCTTTTTGGTAAGGTATAGCCTAGGGTAATGTTGCGCAATCTGACAAAGCTGCCATCATGAATAAAAAAGTCGCTAACGGTTTTCATGTTCTGGTTATCGTCAACAAATGTTACACGTGGATAGGTGTTTGAAGTGCCTGATCCAGTCCAGCGGTTCAGCCAGTCAGCACGGTAGTTGGTTCCGTTCATGTCGTAACGGCGGGTTGCATCGTAAACTTCCTGACCAAGTGCAGCATAAAGAAACATGTTCATGTCAAAGCCTTTGTATTCAAGGTTAAGGTTTAAGCCACCAGTGAAAACAGGATATGGTGAACCTAATTCAACGCGGTCAGCATCAGTAATTTTTCCATCACCGTTTTCGTCCAGGAATTTAATATCACCTGGTTTTGCTGAAGGTTGAATTTTACCACCTGTTGAATTTACATAGGCTGCAATCTCTTCAGCAGTCTGGAAAATACCATCGGTTTTAACACCGTAGAAAACGCCCATTGGCGTGCCAACTTCGGCAAATAATACTCCTGCTTGTCCGAATCCTCCATCGCCGCCTTGCAGTCTTTTTTCTGAATTCTGAATATCGAGAACTTCGTTTTTGTTATAAGCTCCGTTAATAGAAGCATTGAAATAAACTTTTCCGAATTGTTTTTTATAGCTTACTTCTCCTTCAAAACCAGAGTTGCGAACCGAACCTCCGTTGATTGTAGGAGCTGAGTTTCCAACAAGCATAGGAACCGGAGCAGTAACCAACCAGTCTTTTGTGGTTTTTACATAGTAATCGAGGGTAACCCTAAGGCTGCTTTCAAGAGTTGAGAAATCAAGACCAATGTTGGTTTGTTCAGAAGTTTCCCATTTCAACGATGGATTGGCAATTTTTGTTGGCTGAGTTCCATTGTATTGGGTTTTGCTATCACCAAAGTAATAAATGTTCTGGTTACCAATAATAGATGTGTATCCAAAGTTTCCGATGTTTTCACTTCCGTTTTGTCCCCAGCTGGCTCTTAATTTAAGAAGATCGACACCAGCAACACTGCTCAGAAAATCTTCTCTTGAAATAACCCAACCAGCAGCTACTGATGGGAAATAACCGTATTTATTTTCGGAACCGAAACGTGAAGAACCGTCGCGACGAATGGTTGCTGTCAACATATAACGGTCCATCAAATCGTAGTTTAAACGTCCAAACAAAGAAGCAACGGTATGTTCAGAATATCCGCCTCCGGCATTAACACTTTCAGGATCGGTTGCATTGTCGATATATGCATGTTCAAAATCATCGAAAATAACATCCGATTTTTCAGCTGACAGATTTTCGAACATATCTTTAAAAGCGGTTGTACCTGCCATTACAGTAAAATGGTGTTGGTCGATTGTTTTGTCATAAGTCAAAACATTTTCGAAGTTCCATCTTGAATAGAGGTTCATGTTTTTGTTGACTTTGTCAGTGATGGTAAAATGCATGGCATCCAAATAGTAGAATGGAGAATAACCACGAGTATTTACCAAAGCCATTTCACCGCTATAAGTTGATTTGAAATTCAACCCTTTTAAAGCAGGATTAATTTTGCCGAAATCAACCTCAGCAAAAAGTCCTCCAATAAGTTTACTTGTTTTAGTGCTCGAATTCAATTGGTCGAGCAGGGCAACCGGATTTGTGATTTCCTGGAGTCCAACACCAAAATCTTCAGGAGTAGCCCAACTTCCGTCTTCGTATTTTACAGGAATAATCGGTGGCATATTTACAGCTTGTGCCAAACCATTTCCGAAATGACTATTAGTGTCGATACCTTTGCTGCCAATATAAGCAAGGTTGAGGTTGGTGCCAAACTTAACAAATCCAAACTCAGCTATAGTATTCAAACGATAACCGAATTTTTCGAATTCAGATTTCCCTTTAGCTACAATACCATCTTGTTTAAAATAGTTGATCGAAGAGGAATAACTTAGTTTGTCGTTTCCACCATTAAATGAAACTGAATGGTTTTGCTTTGGGGCATTGTAGTTGAACATTTCGTCCTGCCAATCGGTATCAGCAGTATAACTGGCCATGTTTGCAGCCGAGAATTTCGGACTTAAACCTCCATTAACAGCCGCTTCGTTGGTCAACATCATGTATTCCTGACTGTTTAACATCCGAAGTTTTCTCCAAGGATTCTGTACTCCATAGTAACCATCGTATGTGACCACCATTTTTGAATCTTTTTTACCACTTTTTGTGGTAATAAGAATAACGCCGTTTGCACCACGGGCACCATAAATAGCACTGGATGCGGCATCTTTCAAAACTTCGATTGATTCAACGTCGTTCGAGTTTAAGAAATCGGTACCAGCGCCGCTCATTGGCAAACCATCGATAATATACAATGGCTCGGCATCACCGTTTGTTCCGATACCGCGGATGCGGATAGAAACCTGGTCGCCAGGTTGTCCTGAGTTGCTTGAAATTACGACTCCGGCGGTTTTACCCTGAAGAGCCTGAGTCACGCGCATGTCTGAAGTTTTCTTCAGATCATCGCTACTCACTTTGCTAATAGCTCCGGTTACCAGACTCTTTTTCTGAGTACCGTAACCAACTACAACAACTTCATCAATATCGGTTTGCTCTGCGGCTAATACAACATTGATGGTGGAACGCATGTTTACAGGTATCTCCTGCGATTTCATGCCTACAAAAGAGAAAACCAAGGTTGAATTACCTGGTGCATTTAAGGTATAGTTACCATTCATATCAGTAATCATACCGTTGGTTGTTCCTTTTACAACAACACTTACTCCGGGAATCGGTTGTCCATCATCAGCTGATGTCACAACTCCCTTTACTTGTAGCCCTTGTGCAAATCCTGCAAAAGAGCTCATTAGAATTAAAAGAGCTAAAACTGCTTTTTTCATAAGTAAATAAATTTTTAGAAATGGTTTCTAAAGAATTAATAAAAAACTGATTTGGGTGATCAATTTGCGCTACAAAAGTAAAGAGTAGTCAGGTAGTAATGAAAAATAATGCTACAGCAAAAATACATCTATGCTGAATTTATATTACATCATAGATACATCAATTTGTTTTTTATATTGCTGATTTATATGTTTTTAAATAGTATTAACGAAAATATAACAATACAACAAAGGGTGTAGTGGGGTACTACTTCAGATAAAAGTGTCTTATAGGTCAATGATCATCCTTGTGAGGTTTTGATCGCGATCGATATTTAGTTTTTTACGAACCCTATACCTGCATATTTCAACTCCGCGAATCGAGATATTCATTAACGGAGCTATTTCTTTTGTCGAGATATTCATGCGCAGGTAGGCACAAAGTTTTAATTCTTTTGGAGTTAGATTGGGGTATTGTTCTTTCAGACGGCTCAAAAAATCTTCATGAACCTCATCGAATGCCGTTTCAAATATTTCCCATTGTTTTTTATGGTCGATGTCTTTATCAATTTTATTAATCAGTGAGCTTATTTTATCTTTCAGCGACTCATCATTACTCGATTTTTTAAGCTTCTCTAATTCCTCTTTGATCTTAACCAGGAATTTATTTTTCCTGATTAAATCCATCGTTTGATTGGCCAGTTCTTTATCGCGATGAATCATTTCTATCCGGAGTTTTTCATTTTTCAGATTGATGATTTTCTTTTCTGAAATTAAAGCTTGTTTGAGGTACTCTTGCTCCTTTTGCCGGTAAGAACGGAGGTGTTTCAATCTTTCTTTTCTTTTGGAAATCTCGATTCGTTTTAATATAAACCAAACAATAAAAATGATCAGAGCAAAGAACATAAGTAAATAAAAAGCATAGGCATAAGTCGATTTGTACCAGGGCGGGCGAATACTGAATTCAAGGTTGTCGGTTGAACTTTCAATACCCAGTTGGTTTCGGGCTTTTACACTGAATATATAATTGCCCGGAGGCAGGTTCGCATATTCATTGAACGAAGTGTTACTCCATGCTGACCATTTGTTGTTATAGCCAGAAAGTTTAAAACTGTATTCGATATTTTCCTGATTATCAAATGAAGGAGTGGTATAAGAAAATCGGAAGGTGTTCTCTTTATAGGGAAAGTTAAACTCTGGTAAACCAAGGTTTTCTGATGTAATAAAGTTATGAGAATAAAAGAAGGTACTATCAAGGTATAATGCTCTTGCTCTGTTTATAAAAGTCGAAAATTCCGGATTCAGCTCAAAGTTTGTATGCGGCGAGTAATGGGCAAATCCATCTTCAGTTCCGAAAAAAATATCTTCTTCAGAATAGGAATAGATGCACTCGAATCCACTTATGAATTTGCCTGTCAGTAAGCCAAATGGTGCGCTAACATGCTGGTAACTTTGGTCTTCCTGTATCCGGAATACTCCTGTTTTGTTTTTTGCAAGATCCCAGGCAATGTACCAGATGTTACCGTTTTTATCTTCTTTCAGGTAGGATACATCTTTTAGTGGGCTTAATAATTGGTTGAAATAAACAGATATCTCAAACCTATCCGTTTTCGGATTGTATTCATAAAAACCCGCATTAGAGGTAATCAAAACTTTACCTTTAACCTTGAATACGTTGAGGTTGAAATCTGTTGGCAGTCCATCTTTTGAAGTGTAAAACCGGAATGCAGGAATACTGTCTAAATTGTTGCCAACCTGTAATTTGTAAATGCCTTTGAATCCGTGGCTCATCCAGATGTCGCCATTCTGATCTTCCTCAAAAACCCGAAATGATTCATTAAACCCTTTAATCTTATCTGAATATAACCATTTCCCATTCTGTTTTTTGTAAAGAGTTAGTCCGCTGTAGGTTCCACCAATCAATAGCTCCGGGAATTGCTTGAGCGTATGGAATTTCCATGCTCCGGGAATCTTGCTGATCTGTTTCGCTGTTTCATCATCAATCTCATAGGTTCCGTTATTGTGTCCGCAAAGTAGAATTCCATCGTGAATTCCAAGATACCACACCTGTCCGTTAGTGCCTGGAATTAGACGAAAATTATTAGACTGAAGTTCATTTTCCCAATTTTTTACGAATAGCCCCTGATTCGTGCCTAAATATATTTTACCCTTATGAATCAGTGTTGTATAACCAGCACCAATGCCATCAGATTGTTGTAAAAATGTGATGGGTGAATTGATGTTGAGGTAATCGATACCATTGTCTAATCCAAGCCAAAGATTACCCGTTCTGTCAGCAAAAACTTTCAGGATAGTATTGTTTTGAAGGCCTTTTTGCCGGTTGATATGCTGAATAATATTGCCAGATTCGTCAGTGATAATAACCCCGTCCTGTATTGTTCCAACAGCATAATACTTGTCCTGAAGGATGGTGGCACTAAAAATCTGTTTCTGTTTAAATTGATTGTTTACAGGGACTGGCCATTCTTTTAATACCTTGCCATTATAGATGTAGATTCCTTTGTTAAGTGTGCAAATCATTAATTCGGTACTCTTGTTGTACGGCATTACTGACCATACTTCTTCTCCACGGATGTTTTCGCAACCCGGTATAGAATTTAATTTGCCAGCCGAAAGTTCAAGTAAGCCTTTTTGAATATCATTAAAATACAAACGTCCATTAACCAGGTACGAATTCTGAAATCGTGATGGTGCTTTTATTACGGAAACGACAGAATCGCTTTTTAGAAGAAAGGCGCAATTATAAGACTGGTAAACAATACTTCCTTCAAATTCAGTAATATTCCAGATGTCATCGAAATTAAGGAACTCGGCTGGAATATATTTTTTTAATGATTTGAATTCCATTTTACCTGTCTTTCCGATATCCATTTTGCCCAATTCGTTATACGCTCCTACGTATGTTTGTCCGTTTTGTGAAATATAAACCGACCGCACAATTGATGAGTTAGGCATTCGGTGCATTTGCCAGCTTACTCCATCGAATAGGAGCAGCCCTTCGTTGTTGGCAAAATACATGAATCCGCGAGGATCTTGAGCAATTGACCAATTCTGTGTTCCTCCCCGGTACTCTTTCTTCGAATAATTGCGAATTGCAGGAACCCCGATATTAATAATTTCTGCTGAAACTTGCATCGACAGCAAGAAGGAGTATATAAATAGGTAAATCAGTTTTTTGCACATCAGATTTTCATTCATTTCAAGATATCCTTTCAATAGAACAACAAAATTGGATGAAAGAATTTAAATATACAATTAATTAGTATGACTTGGTAAGTTTGGCTATTTTCGCTCAACTGGTTAAGTCCGGATAGTTAAAAGATAAATAAACAGATTTGATTATATTCCCTAATTTGTTCAACTTTATTGTTTTAAATTGATCACTATAATGAGAAAATAAATTACAGAAAATGAAAATCGGAATTATCCTTGAAACCAAAGAGCTTGAAAAAGCCTGGAATGCTTTCCGTTTTGCTGTAACAGCAAAAAAAACCGGACATGAAGTAAAACTGTTTTTAATGGGCGAAGCTGTTGAATGTGAGGGCTTAACCCACGAAAAGTACAACGTTGACGAACAATTGAGAAAATTCGTTGAAGTTGGCGGTGAAATTTTAGCTTGTGGCACCTGTCTGAAATCAAGGCAACTTGAAAGCACTGAATCATGTCCCATTTCAACCATGATTGATTGTGTCGAGTTGGTTGTTTGGGCTGATAAAACGGTTACATTCTAAAATAAAAAAGGCAGTCTCAAAATATTTGTTTGAGACTGCCTTTCGATAATATATTTTATTCGCTTTGCCGAAAATCTATTTTTCGAAGCATTTGTTCTCAAAAAACTTTACCGGTTCGCTGCAGTTTTCACCATCAACGGTCCAGGTATTTCCCGATTGCAGCAATTCATCCATGCAGCTTACCCTACGTTTGGACTGAACGTTTTCAATCTGCTTTTTCATTTCCTGATCGTAAACCGGAGCTTCAATGCTACGGACAACGCCCATTGCCACCGGAAATTCAGGAAGCGCCATGTTGATTAAAGCAACCTGTAACCCGAGGTTGTCTTCTTCCGGATGGTGAACCAGAATATCGTTGCGGGTAATGCCGTTTTCGCCAATTTTCACCACTTTCAATCTTCCGTTTTCCAGAACCAAACCTTTATCTTCCTGCTCACCAAAAATCATTGGCTGACCTTTTTTCAGGAACAACTGACGTTCGGCACGGAATTTTGGATCAGCAACGTAATCATGGATTCCATCGTTGAAAATCACACAGTTTTGTAGTACTTCAACCACCGAAGTTCCTTTGTGTTGAGCCGCATCGGCCAATACTTCCTGCGTGTGTTTTACATTGCTGTCGAGCGCGCGGGCAAAGAAAGTTCCGCGCGAACCCAATACCAGTTGTCCGGGAACAAACGCATCTTCAATGGTTCCGAATGGCGAAGTTTTGGTGATAAAACCTCTGTCGGTTGTTGGCGAATACTGGCCTTTGGTTAAGCCGTATATTTTGTTGTTGAAAAGAATCAGGTTAAGGTCGATGTTGCGACGAACCAGATGAATGAAATGGTTTCCGCCGATGGCTAGTGAATCGCCGTCGCCGGTGATCACCCAAACCGTCAATGCAGGGTTAGCCGATTTTACACCTGAAGCAATAGCAGCAGCACGTCCGTGAATGGTGTGGAATCCGTAAGTACTCATGTAATATGGAAATCGCGATGAACAGCCAATTCCGGAGATCACGGCAAAATCTTTGTGTGCGATATCCATGTCGGCCATGGTCTTCTGAACCGCATTCATAATGGCATAATCGCCACAACCCGGGCACCAGCGAACTTCGGCAGCGCTTTTAAAATCCTTGGCAGTATAATTAAATTTTGTCATGATTAAGCCTCCAGTATTTTTTCAAAGTTTTCAACTAATTCGTGTACCGAGAATGGTAACCCTTTCATTTTGTTTACCTGGTAGTAGTGAAGTCCCGGTACTTTATCGCGCAAATAGCTGGCAAATTGTCCCAGATTTAATTCGCAAACCACGATCTTTTTGAATTTGCTGAAAACTTCAGCCGTATTTTTTGGTAATGGTTTAATGTAATTGAAATGTGCCAGACTGACTTTCTTTCCGGCATCCTGCATGGCGCGCACCGAACTGATCATGTGACCATAAGTTCCTCCCCAGCCAACAACCAGCAAATCGCCTTCCGATTCGCCAACCACTTCCAGCTCTGGAATCATATCGGCCACTTTCTCTACTTTAGCAGCCCTGATTTCTGTATTAATGTGGTGGTTTTCCGGATCGTGACTAACGGCGCCGGCTGCATTCTTTTCCAATCCACCAATGCGGTGTTCGTAACCTTCCATTCCGGGTACCGCCCATTCTCGGGCCAGCGTTTCCGGATCGCGGAGATATGGTTTAAATAATTCGGGATTGGTTGCTTTACGTGGTGTAATCGGTGGCAACTCGTCCATTGTCGGAACCCGCCATGGTTCGCTTCCGTTACCCAAAAATCCATCAGTTAAAAGCACCACCGGAACCATTCGTTCCAAAGCAATTTTTGCTGAAAGGTAGGCATAGTAGAAGCAATCGGATGGCGTGCTTGCTGCGATAACAACAAGTGGACTTTCGCCGTTGCGTCCGTATAGTGTTTGTAATAAATCAGATTGTTCTGTTTTTGTTGGCAAACCTGTTGATGGTCCGCCGCGCTGCACATTAACTACCACAATGGGCAATTCGGCCATTACTGAAAGTCCGAGCGCTTCCGATTTTAAGGCGAATCCGGGGCCCGAAGTTGATGTTACCGCCAAATGACCTGCAAATGCAGCTCCGATGGTGGTACAAATTCCGGCAATTTCGTCTTCAGCCTGAAATGATTTTACGCCCAGATCTTTTCGCTCGGCCAAAGCTTGCAATACGTCGGTGGCGGGGGTAATCGGGTAGGAGCCAATAAACAGTTCCAGACCGGCTTTTTCGGCAGCAGCTATAAATCCCCAAGCCGTTGCATTATTTCCATTGATGTTTCGGTAAAGTCCCTTTTCAATTGGCGCCGGATGAACAATGTATTGAGGAGTGGCCTGCTGAATATTCATTCCGTAGTTGTACCCATCGTGCAATACTTTTAGATTCGCTTCAGCAATCACCGGCTTTTTGCCAAATTTTTTCTGAATAAAACCTTCAATGTAATCCAGCGGGCGATCAAACATCCAGCAAATCAAACCCAGTGCAAACATGTTTTTACACCGCAAAACACTTTTGTTGTCAAGTTCCAGATCCTTCAGACTTTCCTTAGTCATGCTGGTAATAGGAACAGGAATCTGTATAAAATCTTCCAGTTTTAATTCGGCGAATGCATCGAACGTTTTATATTGTGCTTTCTCAAAATTCTTTTCGCTGAATGAGTCAACATCGAAAATAATTGAAGCTCCCGGATTCAAAAATGCGGCGTTGGCTTTCAATGCGGCGGGATTCATAGCAACGAGCACATGAGCCAAATCTCCCGGAGTTGTAATTTTCTTTTTACCTAATTGTACCTGAAATCCGGAAACTCCGCCAACAGTTCCCTGGGGCGCCCTAATTTCCGACGGATAATCAGGAAAAGTCGAAATGTCATTTCCGAGTAGTGCCGAAGTATCCGAAAACAAGGTTCCGGTCAACTGCATTCCATCGCCCGAATCTCCGGAGAACCGAATGGCTACTTCTTCTAGTTCAATTACTTTAGCGTCTTTCATTTGATATATAATTTAAATATCGATCCTTCTGCAATAATTTATAT
>JFJP01039267.1_pt1 | contig 13987 bp, 10 predicted proteins | sample 431651 | NCBI WGS metagenome assembly JFJP01 (sample SAMN02602958, study PRJNA72255) | Microbial mat metagenome, whole genome shotgun sequencing project. | biome: fresh water; feature: sink hole; material: water; isolation source: purple microbial (photo- and chemosynthetic) mats found in... | reverse complement strand
AATTAGTCCAGCATTAGGTAAAAGCTTAAAAATAAATATACTATCCTTGCTTTTCGGGCTTATTCTGAAAGTAGTCAAAAACTTATTAATAACGCTTTTTTTACTTTCTTTATTCCAATCGTTTACAGAAATTCCTTTCAATCCACAAATCCTTTTACAATCGGATAGCGAAATAAAGTGCTGTTTATCAATAGTATCCAATTTTTCCCATTTCGATTTAAAATCGTTTGCCGTAGGTTTTGGACGATTTATTTTTCGGGCAAATAATTTATCTGCCGCTTCTATTGCATTTTCTATACAGTTGCAATCCGTATCGGTCATTAATTCGTTAAAATTCATTTTCACATCTTTTTCTGTATTGTCTTTAACAAAGCCGCTCTCACTACGTTTTTATCTTCCCTTTTCGAAAGCAAATGTAATAATTCTGTTTCAAGTTCGTCAACATCCTTTTGCGATTCGGGCAAAATAATGAGTTGTTTTTGTGTAGTACCACTATTTAACGTGGTAAGTGCAAATTTAATTATTTCGTTTCGGGGGTTTTCTGTTTTCGCTTTATGTACTTCAATCAGATTATCTAATTCGTAAAACGTATCGTTCAATCTGTCTAATAAAACCGGAATTTCGGCATCGGTAATTTTGTCTAAAGGTTTATCTAAAATACTCATTGTGAGCGAACTAAACCAAGCTGTTTTGTCGTCAAGTGGCGAATTGAGTCGTGCGTAAAATGTTTGTAAACGTTTGAATAACAGTTGTGTTTTTATGTCTTTGTATCGTTTTTGAATTTCCTTTTTATAGGTTTCAAAATCAATAGACTTAATTTTCAACGATTTGAGTAAATTCGATTCAATGTACTCAATCAATTCGGTGTAACAGCGTTGAATTTCGGTTATCGAATTTTTGAGGTTGTTACTAAAACCAATTAAGGTATTTTCACTTTCGTTTAAGTCTAAATCTTTGTACCCCAAGGCATTCGGAAAATCAACAAAAAATGTTTTTTCAATATCATTTGCCGCTGCAATCGCTTCACGCAAGCGTATTGCGTGTTTCGGAAGTCGTTTGGTATTTTTTGCAAATTCGGTTAATTGAGTATAAAACGATATAAAGGGTTGTATGGTTTGAATAAAACTTTTTTGTTTCAGTTCGTCTGTAATCTCCTGATTTACAAGTTCACGATATTTGTTGAAAATATTTAACCGCACGCCCGACACATCAAACGTTTTGATTTCGAAACCAGCAAACGAACGATACATCAAATCGTAATCTTCTTTCAAAAGTGCTGGTACATAGCGGTTTTTGTAGTACAAAGCAAAATCTTCTTTTTTGATAAACAGAAAAACCGGAATCCAAAAATCTAAAAAACCTTTTTTCAAACCAAAAGGTGGGGCAATAAGCAAGTCCACTAACTTTGTTAGCGGTGTTCGTCGGGCTTTTGCACTTTCCATAAATCCTTCGCAAGTTTCCCACAATTTCATAAACGATTGTTCTTCAGGTACTTTCAACTCAAAATAATTCCCCGATTTTTTATGCATTCCGGTTGCTTTGAGTAGTGTTAAGTAAATGGTTTTTTCGGGTGGAAATTTTGTTTTATCGAACCCAAAATCCTCAATATCAGTATTTTTGAGTAGTGCCTCAATAAAAAAACGCCTTGCTGTAGAAATTGCGCCCGACAGTCTGCTGCGGTTAAACAATTCGTTGCGCATCACGGGGGCGTCTGCATAAAAATCGGTGCAAATGTTTGAAAGTGTTTTGTTGAAAATTGTGCGGTTTTGAATAGGTATGATTTCGCCTTTGTAAATCCACACAATTTCGCTTTTTTCACGGTACAGGGTTTCCAAAACCAATTGGTTAAGAAAGTGTTCTTCAAACGAAAGCATTTTTTGCAATTCTTTAAGTGCAGCTTTGTCTTCAAAATTATCTCTGATAACGTATTGAATTTTATCAATTTCCCAAATGGTGTTTTTAATTTTTGCTGTATGTGTATAAAGTGCAAAAATGATGGGTTGGTTTATTGTTTTGCTATGTTCTCTTATGTCGGTTTCTGTTAGTTTATCGTTGAAAATCAAATTGATATACCCATCAATTTCACCTTCGGGTGTTAAATCATTTGCGCCTGTCGAAATAACATATTCAAAAAAACGGGGTGTCCCGTATTTGTAATGAACCGCTTTTGCGGGCAGAAATTTTGTTTCAAAATACTTATTTACCGTATCTGCCACACTTTCCACTTTATCAATTTTAGTCCCTGCGCTTACTATTGCCGCCTCAAAATCCAAATCTGTACCTTCAAACAAATTGTATTTCGATTTGTAGTAGGCAAAACGTATAATCTTGTGTTTTTCAAGGGTTTCGATAATTTGCAGGGCATTGTTTATTTGCATTGCATTTTCGGCATAGTAAACCAAAAATTGTTTGTTTGCCGCCCCTCGCCCTTCGGTAAAAATATTGATTAGTCCAATGGTTTTAATCAGTTTTTTTGCATCAGCCACAAATTCGGGTGCAAAGGTAGTTTCCACCTTATCAATAGCATTGAAAATATACGCCCACCGATTGAAATCGGGATTGCTTTTGGTACTCAGTGAAGTGAAAAATGTTTCAAACAAATAGTCGTAAACAACTGATATATTGTATAGTAGGTTGGTTTGCGGTTTAAATTTACGAATACCATTATCTTCGTTTGTTTCGAGGAACGTAAACAGTGAGCGGTCGTTTTGCCCATGTTTCTGAAATGCTTTTGTAATAATAGCCGCCGCCAAAATATCGAAAGGATAAAGCCCAAGAGCTAATTCGTAATTTATTGATTTTGAGTATTGTATTAAATTACTTTTTTCGATAAGTTGGTATAATTTTTCAAATTGAATCTTGTCTGTAATTTCAAAATTGAATTTCGAAATTCGTTTTGCAGCAATACTCATCAATTGTTCCACAGGCTCATTAAAAGCCAAATCCGCAAAACGTCCTTTTACTTTTTCCCACTCTTGTTGTTGTGTAGTGTTGAGTAAGTTTGAATATGCCCGAAAGCTTTGATGCAAAGTGTTGATAAGAATAATTTTTCGGTTTGTATCATTCACAAATTCAGCCAATTGCTGAATAAAAAACAATTCTTTTTCAGGATTATTATTTGCGGCATATTCCAAAATTTTACCAAATTCATCAATTAAAACAATCAGAAACTTGTTTTCTTTTTCGCAATTTTGGTAGAATAACTCAAAATTCTGAAATAAGTTTAAATTTTGTTGAAACGGTATTTTGTTTTTAAGCAGGTTTTCAAACGAATCGTATTCACCTATCAATTGTAGCACTTCAAAATTTTGAAAACCAGCAAATTGCCCATTAACTTCACCAAAATAGTTTTCTTTTTTTGCAAAATTCTTTGCCAATGCCAACAAAAAACTTGACTTCCCCGTACCATACGAACCAATGATATTAAACGACTGAATACCAGATTTATACAGGTTTACAATTTTGTTATATACATTGTTTACGTTTGAAGTTACAATGTAATCAAAATCCTTATTGAAATCACGTTCAATATTTATCGAAGGTGTAAATTTATAGTGCATAATACTGTTCTAAAAGTTGCCATTTGTCAATTTGCGACGAATGAAATTGTAATTCCCGAATACCGGCATCATCGGTAAAAGTTATAAATTGGTATTTATCAGATGCTTCGATTAATTTATTGTACAAACCTTCGTGATTCAAAGCAAACGCAAGCGCAGGGCTGTTTGAGTCTTTCAAAAGGTTTTCAAACGAAATTGATGTTTCGTTTTGGTATCTGTCAAGTATCGCAAACACAAGAATTTCGACCGGAAAATCGGTGCGGTTGCTGCTGTTTATAGCATAAGTACCCTTGTCGTCTATCTTTTGGATAAGGTTTAAATCGTGCAACAAACCCGAATAATCATCTTCAATGCTTGATGCTGCGCTTTTTATTACCGTGTAATTTCGCAAAAATGCAGTAATATCCGAATCCAAAGTATTTTCGGACACAGGATTCTGTTTTGTGTAACTAACAAGATATTTCAATAAAAGTGCTTTCGATATTTCGATTTTCTCTTTTCGATATTCATTAAAAACAATCGAAAAAATGGACGCATAATTTACAACAAGAATTTTGTATTGCAAGAGCCACAGTGTTCCAATATCTTCTAAATAAGGGTCTTTGCCATTTTCACTAAAAATGAAATGTCCAAAGTCGGAAATAATGTCTTTGTCGTCAACAATACCAAAAGCCCTGAGCCAGTGGCGAATAGCACTCACCATATTTTTACCCACCCCCAAATCAACCACCGACATCTCATCACTAAATTTTTTGCCCTCATTCAAAAAATCATATCCTTTCTTAAGCCAAAAATGACGGCAATGAAAAGTGTCGTGTCCTGAAAATGTGAATTTTATCATATTGCTATTAATGTTTCGTAATGCAAAGATAGTAAAAAAGATGGGAAAACTTATAGTATAAAAACAACAATCCAAAACCCAATTTCAATAGGAATAGCAGCATAAAATAAAAAACGTGAATAAAATTCACATTTTAAAAAAGTAAAAATGTATCGTTTAGCTGGCTTTAGCCAGCTTTTAAATACATTTTGATTTATCAAAAGTGTAAACCAACAAATGAAAGATGCCCAATATTCGCTAAAACTGTTTATAAAAAAAAGAAAACCGGAAGTTTGGAGCTTCCGGTTTAGATTGTTTTCTGTGCGGTGTTTTTATTTGAACATATTCATTTTCAGTTTGTTGATTTCGTTTTCTGCCAAAAAACGCCATCTACCTCTGCGTAGTCCTTTCTTTGTAAATCCAGCAAAATTGAGCCTATCGAGTTTTTCCACACTGTAGCCAAAATGCTCAAAAATACGACGAACAATACGGTTTTTGCCAGAGTGCAATTCAATTACTACCACATCTTTTATATCAGGGTCGGAATAATAGATAGAATCGGCGTGTATTTGTCCGTCTTCCAACTCAATTCCGTTGGCAATGTCCACCATTTCATTTTTCGAAATATTTTTATTGAGCGTAACCATATATACTTTTTTCACGTCGTAGCGTGGGTGCAACATACGAGTAGCAATTTCGCCATCGTTTGTAAACAAAAGTACGCCGGTTGTGGCTTTGTCTAATCTACCAACGGGATACACACGTTCTTTGCAAGCACTTTTAACCAAGTCGAATACCGTTTTTTCGGCGTGTGGGTCGTCCATTGACGACACAAAGCCTTTAGGCTTATTGAGTAGCAGATATACTTTGCGTTCGTTTTTAATTGGTTCGTCGTTAAACGAAACCACATCCTCCGGATTTACTTTTGTACCCAGTACTGTCGCCACTTCTCCGTTAATTTTCACCAGTCCAGCAATGATATATTTATCTGCTTCGCGCCTCGAACAAATTCCTGAATTAGCAATATACTTATTTAAACGAACCATGTCGCTTTCGTCGTCATCAGTCTTTTTTGAGCGAACAATTCGTTTTCTTTTCGGTTTACTATCATCGTCAAATTTAGAATCTTCGCGTTTATAATCGGGTTTTCGATTATAGCTATCTTTTTTTTCGTAATTTTTTTTGTAACCATCGGTTCGGTTGTCTGAACCTCTGTTGTAGCTGTCTTTACGGTCTGTGCCTCTGTTGTAGCCTGTACCTCTGTTGTAGCTGTCGTTGCGGTCTGTACCACGGTTGTAGCCGGTACTTCTGTTGCTGTCGTTGCGGTCTGTACCGCGGTTGTAGCCAGTACTTCTATTGCTGTCGTTGCGGTCTGTACCACGGTTGTAGCCAGTACTTCTGTTGCTGTCGTTGCGGTCTGTACCACGGTTGTAGCCAGTACTTCTGTTGCTATCGTTGCGGTCGGTACCCCTATTGTAGCCGTCCTTTTTATCAGCATCTCTGCTGTACCCCTCTTTTCTGTCTGTACCTCTGTTGTAACTGTCCCGATGGTCGGAATTTCGATTGTAACCGTCCTTTCTGTCCGTACCTCTGTTGTAGCTGTCTTTACGGTCTGAGCTTCGGTTGTAACCGTCTTTTCTATCCGAGCTTCTGTTGTAATTGTCCCTTTTTTCGGAACTGTGATTGTAGCCATCTCTTTTATCCGAATCTCTTCTATTGTCCTTATTATCAGAGTTTCTGTTGTAGCTATCGCTTTTAAGCGTAATAATTTTCTTTGGAGGCATTCTTTTTTGTATTACTATTATTTTCAATAAACGGGGAACCTCACGGTTCCCCTTATACTATCGTATTCGTCTTCTAATTCACCGAAACGGTCGAGGCGTTTATTGGAGCGGGTATATTTTCCCGTACGCTTTTTCGGTTTAACTTTCTTGCTATCCAACGATTCTGAGTCATCGGAATAATCTGCATCGCCTTTCTTTTTCAAGGTGCGTTTCTTGATACCGGATTTTTTTTCACTAAATTTGTTTTCCTTCCGGTCTTGATAGTCTGAATAAAAATCTCCCATTGTAATAAATTACTGAAATAAAGATGGTTAACATTTAAACATAATACTAAAAATCAAATTCTATACCAACTTGCCACCCGTGTTTGGAGAGGTGTAAAGCGTGAGGTTTTATTTTAATCGCGTGTATTTCATTGTATTTCGAAGTTGATTTTCGCAGCTAAATAAATCAATTTAAGATTAAAATGGATAAAAATTAGGCAAAACTAATTTTATGCTTATTTATTTATTGAGAATCAATAGATTAAATCATATCTGGTAGATTTGTTAGGAATTTGAATGATTTCTGAAGTCGGTATTTCACTGACATTTTAGATTTGTTATAAAACGTAAATTGTACTTAATTATTGAAAAAAAACAGGATAAAGTACGAATTTTTCATACTACCGAAAATTCGATGGTATAGCCGCCAAACTTGCGTATGTTGATTACATTTTGATGGTCGAAAATGAGATACTGTCCCTTTATACCCGTTAAAACACCGTTTATTTCGGCTGTTTTATCCCACGATACGCTATTGAGTTTTTTGGGATAGGTTTGCACCGGATAGTTAATGTGCGTAATTTGGTCATCATCAACCACATATAATTGCAAATCGGGACTTAGCATTTCCCAAGCGTATTGTTTTTTGTCTATCAAATTGATATTTGGCTCTGTTTGATTTTTGAGCATTCGTTGCCAATTGGTTTTGTCGGCAAAAAAAGGTTTTAATGCAACTTCGATAATACCGGCAGTGTAGCGATTGGGCGTTTGAGCAAGCCGAATTGCTTGTATAGCGCCTTGGTCAATCCAGCGAGTTGGAATTTGCGACAAACGGGTAACTCCCACTTTTATGTCGTTTGTAACCGACAGATATACAATATGAGGCTGTAGGCAATGTTCTTCCGACCAAGCCATATCGCGCGAAATACCGTTGTGTGCCATACATTTTTCGGGATTGAAAATACACTCATCGGCAGCGGGATGTGTGCTGAAGCATTTGTAGCAAAAGCCCTGCGCAAACGATTTTTTTGTTTTGGCTCCACATATAATGCAATTTATTTGATGGGTAAAATTCATTTGAATTTTTTTTCCTATCAATTCATTCATCTCAATTAGTGTTTCACCAACAGGAAGTTGATAGTGAACTATATCGGTAAGCTGCGAAACCATTTTTGACAATGCACCTTGAATTTTCATTTTCGGTTCTGAATATGTTTTTGTTGATTATTCTGTGTAAATCCATATCTGCATACGCGGGTCGGTTTTTAGTATTTTTTGAAGGGCTTCGTAGGCTTGCGCTTCTGTTGCGAAACTGCCGAGCGAAACGCGAAACATATCGTTGGCTGTTTTTATTATTTGAGGCGCATAGTTTTGCATCATAAGCTCTTCGCTTAATTTTTCGGCATTGTAGCGATTGTTGAAACTACCCACTACAATATAATATTGCCTATTTTTTGCCTCCAACGTATCGGTTCGTTGGGGGTTGTGCTCGGTTTTTAAGGTGATTGTATCGGTACGATTGGGAGATGAAAATTTATTATTTCGATTGAAATGATAAAAAATAGCAATAATAAAAATGAGTGCGAGCAGAATGCCCACAATAATAATTCCACTTTTCAATCTCCTTTTCGGTGTTTGTTGTTCGGTTTTGAGTAGTGGCTCTGCCCAATCTATATCTATATCGGGCAACTGCAAGGTGCTGATATAGAACGGAGAAGTAAAATTGGACGTAAAAAGAATGAAATGCCTATCGGTAGAATAAAACTCACCCAAATCGCTTATTTTAAATGAATTACCTTCTTTGATGGCATTTAGAATCGAATTTGAAAACAATGCGATATTGTTTCTGATTTCGTTTTGGGAAACAAACTCGCGCAACTCAATAAATTCAATCAAACCGCTTTGAGAGGCATTGTCGTTTACCAATTTCAATTCCAGCGAAGGGGGTACAATGCGGCGACTACTTGGGGTAGTTGTTTCAATTTTTGCTGCATTTTTTATTAATTTCAGCGTACCAATACCTTCCATGGAAACAGCTTGGTGTTCGATTAAATATTCTTTGATGTGCTTTTCAATATCCATAAAACTATTTTATTGAAATACGTTGGGGGTGTTTGTGCTGTTTTTTGCCTTTAAAAATATCGCGAAGTAAATAAAATTCGTGTTCGAAGTTGGGGGTGAAAATTCCTTTTTCGAGTTTCTTTTCAATTTCTTCTATTGTCCAAAACCTGCCATCTGCCAGTTCTTTTTGATTTATATAGATTTTGTCATCGTGATAGCAAAGAAATGAATATACCAGTTCTTCTTCAATATCAGAACTATATATGTATTGCAACTGCAAAACTGCGTCAAAATTTGTCAGGTTTAATTCTTCGTTTGCTTCGCGCTTTAGGGCATTTTCTACGGTTTCTTTCAACTCAATATGCCCTCCCACCGATGTGTCCCATTTGTTTGGCTGCACTTTTTTGAAATCCGGACGTTTTTGCAAAAACAATTCGCCTTTGCTGTTCATAACGTGCAGATGCACAACGGGATGCAACAAAAATGTTTTCTGGTGCAGCAACGAACGCGGTGCTTTGCCAGTAACCACACCTTCGGCATTTACAATTGGAAACCATTCCTCTTTTTTGTATCGCTTCTTTTTGATGAATAAAATAATTATTTCGCCAGCAAAATACAGTCCTGCAAGTATATAGAACAAACCACCGCTAATAAATGCCCACGCTTCTTTCGACATAAAATAGGCAGAATAAAAAATGAGAGCTGTATGGGCACTGAATAATACAAACATAATTCGTGTACTTCGCTTAATATGAATGCGTTGCAAATCGTTAATTTCCATGCCCTCCATATATCTGCTCGACATTTGGTACATCAACTTTGGGTTGACAAAAGCGGTAAAGCCAAGCAATATGCACAAAATCAGTTCAATAAAAGCGGGTTTGAGTTTAAAAAAAATGTCATCGTGAAGCAAAATCGAAATTCCGCCCATAACTATCAGTAAAACAGTATCTAAGAAGGCAAATTTATCGAATTTTTTATCGGTAAAATATATATACCCCATTTGCAAAACACCCGTAACGATGGCAACAATCAATCCTACGGTAAGCCCCCAAAAGGCATCGGCAACTATAAAAATAAAAATCGGAAGAAATCCTATCAATAAATTTCGTACTACAATTCCCCTTTGCATTGTTTTGGTTTTAAGTAAGTTAGCAATGATATTTTACGCCGATTTTCGTTTTTTTATCCCCGTTATTTCTCGGCAAAGTTGCTCATAATCTTGTGCACCAAACGAATTTGGGGCATAACGGAAAATATCGGTTCCGGCAGTTGGAGCTTCGGCAAGCGAAATATTATCTCTAATTTTTGTTTTAAACACCTTCCCCGGAAAGTATTCTTCGGTAGATTCTGCCACATCGCGATGCAAAATTTTTCGGCGGTCGAACTGGGTAACAAACACTCCTCCAATAGCAAGGTCGCGGTTGAGACGTTTTTTTACCTTATCAATTACTTCAATAATTTTTGTCAAGCCTTTCATGGGCAAAAAATGGGCTTGCAGTGGCACAAATACATCGGTAGCCGCAGTGAGCGCATTGATAGTGAGCAAACCCAACGAAGGAGGACAGTCAATAAGAATATAATCGTAATTTCCGTTTAGTTTTTCGATACATTCTTTGAGAATAAATTCTCTGCCCGCCTCTGTACTTAGCTCCAATTCAGCACCCGATAGGTCGAGCGTAGAAGGAATTATATCGAGTTTTGCTACTACATTCACCGGTTTTAGTTCGTATTCGCCTTTGAGTGCGCCATAAATATTAAATTCGGTATTTTCAATACCCAGACTTTGGGTTAAATTTGCCTGTGGGTCGAGGTCAATTAGCAGCACTTTTTTGTTGAGCTTTGCCAATCCCGCTCCAATATTGACTACCGATGTAGTTTTACCCACACCGCCTTTATGGTTGCTCATTGCAATAACTGTTGTCATATCGTTCTCAATTTATGTAGATTAGCTAATAAACGTACGCAGTATCAACGTGAAATAGTTTTACTATCTATGTACAACAAAAATACTATTTTTTGTTTGTACAATCTACAAAATCAACTATATTTTTAAATATTGGGTTCGGAAAGTTGAAATTTTATCTTCGAGAATCATGTAACAAATGAAATTTAACCTTTCATTTGTTGAGTTAAAAAAAAAAAGATCGTAACTCAAATTATCACCAATAGATATATTACAATTCATTTTATTTTTACTATATTTGTGGCAGAATGATAATTGCTTTAAACAAATTTGAAGTTTATTAGAGACTTAAAATTCAAATAATTCTACAAAATTGTAAAGTCTAATAGTGTAAAGTTGAACTTGAAAATTCTACTGATTTTCAAGTAAATAATAGTATTTCTTATTAATTTATCAATTGCAATTAGTAACTAATTTAAACGATAAACCATGAAACAAAAAATTGACTTATCTATCTGTTATCTGTACCATAGTAAAGATGAAGAGTATTACAAAGAGTTAAATTCACAGTTGCTTGTGATTAAAGACATTTCTACATGGGTTAAATGCAAATTGAAATCCGGAGATGAGAAAGATAAGGAGATTGCAAAAAAGATTCTGGAGGCAGATATTGTTATATTTTTAATGTCCGCCGAAGTACTGGCAAACAATGCTTATGAAAATGAAATGAAGCAAATTGTAGAAAAACATCTTCGAAATGAAATAAAAATAATATCTGTATTAGTTCGACACTGTCTTTATGAAGAATCGTTTGCTGGGAAATTACAAATATTGCCTAAAAATGGTCTCCCAATCCAATTATGGGAACAAAGAGATAACGCTTATTTAGAAATAGTAAAAGCTGTTAAGATAATTGTAGCTAATCTAAAATTAATTAGGGTTGAAAAACTCTTAATTCAAGCCAAAGAACAATCAAAAAATAAAGAGTACGATAATGCAATACTTCTATTAGAAAAGGCGCAAAATATTATCCCCCGTCAGGCAGAGGTAATTTATCAACTTGGTGTAAATTTTAAGGCAAAAAAAGATTATGTAACAGCTATTAGATTTTTTGATAGAGTATTGGAAGGTAATGCATTTTCTGGGAATCCTTTAAAAGACAAAGCCGAATGCAATATGTTGTTGAAAAATTTTAAAAAAGCAGCAAACGAGTATAAACTTTATATTGAATTAAATAAAGATGATACCTCAGTGGATATTCCATATATAAAGTGTTCGATATATTCTGGAGCATTTCCAGCAGTAAGACAACGTTTAAAAGACTTTGAAAGCAAAGATATTGCGAATTTTTCTGTTTCAAATGGTGACCTTTTAACAATTTACGAAAGTATATTAGAAGTTTGTTCGTTTGAAGAAAAACGGATTTTATACGAGGTAGCAGCAGGAAAAAATCCACATTTAACTTATGAAAGATTAAAACAAGAAGGATTAATAATAGAAGAAAATGGAGAGCATAAGTTGTTCTCAGAACACTTTGCCGAATATCTCAGAATTAATGAACGAACATATTTGTACTTAGACAGTTTTATAATCAAAAATTATTATGGAATTATCGAAACACGAATTGAAAGTATTCCGCAAAACACACAATGGATTTTCATTACCGGTGAAAATGGTTACGGTAAATCATTGGTTCTTAAATCTTTATTTATAGGATTGAATGGAATAAAAGATAATAATAAAACATTAATTCATGAAACTGACTTGTCTTCTTTTGAGTGCAATATTAAGGTTCATTATAAAGTAGAGAAAAACGAACAATTGGAACGTGAGGAAATTTTAGAATTGCCTCAATCAAAAATTCCAAAAAAAATTTTAGTAGCCTATGGAGCATCCCGACTTCTAATTCGAATGGATGAGGCAAGTCAGGAAGCAGATGAAAAATCCTCAGTATCATATAGTTTATTCAACAACGATGGAGTGTTACTTAACATTGAAAACCGCCTTTCGTTTTGGTCACGCAAGGATAAAAATATGTATGAAGTTGTAAGGCGAACTTTAATTAGTTTATTACCTCATATTATTGATATTAGTGTTAACCAAGATACTGAAAAAGTTGAATATTTAGAAGAGGGGAATGAAAGAATATTGAAATATGATGAACTTGCCTCAGGTCCTCGCTCAATACTTGCAATGGTTGGCGATATGTTAATCCGCCTTTATAAAGAACAACCAGATATTACAGAACCCAAAAAACTTGGAGGTATTGTATTAATTGATGAATTAGACCTTCATTTGCACCCAAAATGGCAAAAGAAATTTGTAGAGATATTAACCAAAACATTCCCCAATGTTCAGTTCATCGCCTCCACGCATAGTTTTATTCCTTTTCTTGGTGCACCGGCAAATAGTGTATATTTAAAGGTTTACAGAGATAAAGAAAAGGGAATCGTTGCCGAAAATCTTAAATTAGTTGTTCATCCCAAAGAAATGTTACCCAACACGCTGATAACATCTCCTCTTTTTGATATGGATGAATTTATTAATCCCAACTCAACAGATTTTCGCACAGAAACTACCTATCAAGAAATCGTTGATAATATTGAAAGTCTGAAAGAAAGTGATGACGATATTGAATTACCTGATGATTTTTAAAGACTATAAAGGTTCTGGCTATGAGAAAAATTGACAAAGATTTTGATGATATTCCAACCATGTTAGCGACTTGTGCTGAAAAAAGGAAGTCTAAGGGTTATATTGATGAAAAGAATGGGAAGTTCAGTAGTGCCTGCTATAAACAAGCAAGAAAAAAACTTCGTCAAATCTATCATACAAAATGTGTTTACTGCGAGAGTAAATTATTAAAAACAGATTTCGATACTGTTGAACACTATAGACCTAAAATTGAATATTTTTGGTTGGCTTATGAATGGAGTAACCTTATGCTTGCTTGTAATATTTGTAATAATTCAAAGCAAGATGAATTTAAGTTGTTATCCACAAAATTTGATGGTTGGAAATATTCAATAGCAAAATTACCATTTAAAATTACTGATTTGAAACTAATGAGCGAAAAACCATTAATGATAAATCCAGAAATTGAAGACCCAGAAAATTTTTTAAAATATGAATCGAATGGCGAACTATCAGCAAAACAAACCGATACAGAAAGAAAAAATCGTGCTGAATATACAATAACGGTTTGCAAAATCAATAGAGACGATTTAAAATTTGAAAGGAAAAGAATAATTGATGAAGTCTTTAACAATTTAAGATTGCAAATCAAGGAGTTAAAAAAAACAATTATAGAAAATAAACAATCAGTTGAAAGCTTGTTATCTCTGAGTTTTAACACTATACTTAAAAGATTGAAAGATAATGCTGAAAACCCAAAAATCGAATATACCCTAATCCATAGAACTATCTATAATAATTTCGAATCCTTGTTTGTTGACAAACTTCAAAGAGAACAAGATAAAAAAATTCTAAAAAAGGCTATTGATTTATTTAAAAATGCGGTGTTAAAACAAATTTGAATTTCATTTTCAATTTAAAGTTTATTTTTTTACATTTGTGATGAATAATGAGTACAA
>JFJP01005695.1_pt1 | contig 13990 bp, 9 predicted proteins | sample 431651 | NCBI WGS metagenome assembly JFJP01 (sample SAMN02602958, study PRJNA72255) | Microbial mat metagenome, whole genome shotgun sequencing project. | biome: fresh water; feature: sink hole; material: water; isolation source: purple microbial (photo- and chemosynthetic) mats found in... | reverse complement strand
GCAGCAGCTCAAACATGCTGTTGCCAGCCAGGTTGGTACGCTCGTCAATATCGCGCATGGTTGATTTGTTCATGGCATCTTCTTTGGTAAAAGCAAAAAAATAATCGGTGCAGTTGACAATGTTAACGTCATCCGGGCAACTTCGGCCACAGCACCCAAAGTTGTAAAGCTTGTTTGAGCCGACCTGCCAATTCACCTGCTTGCTCGCCCCAGCCAACAAAATAGTCGGCCCGCACGGCACCGGTGATGGCGTTGCCGGTGTCTTGCGCCAATACCAGCCGCTGCAGTGTGGCGGCGCTGCCCTGTGAGGCCAGCCACACCGGCGTGCCGTAAGGGATGCTGTCAGGGTCAACTGCAATCGAGCGCCCGGGGGTCAGCGCCACGCCCTGGGCACCGCGCGGGCCAAAACTGGCATCAAAGTCGCTGAGGGGCTCCTCCTTGAAAAACACCACACGCGGGTTTTTCCACAACACTTCGTTGATGCGCTGGGGGTTTTGTGCCAGCCAGGCGGCAATGCCTGGCCAGGAGGCATCGCGCAGTTCACCCTGATCGAGCAACCAGCGGCCGATGCTCTGGTAGCTGTGGCCGTTGTTGCCGGCATAGGCCAGCCGCAGCAGCTGTTGGGTGCCATCCGGGTCTTTCACGCGAACCCTGCCTGAGCCTTGAATCTGCAGTATCAGCGCTTGTACCGGGTCGGCCATATAGACGATTTCGCGGCCACGCAGGGTGGCTTGCGCTTCAGGCAAGGTGTCGATGTCACGCCGAGAAAACCAGCTTTTGCCAGGGCTCAAACCGGCGGGTGGCTGGTACATGGGCACCGAAAAATCTGCATTGGGCAAGCGACTGGCTTCAAATTCCGGTTCGAAATAGGCAGTCAACAACCCCGTAGCGGTGCTGCTTTGCAACGGTTCTACCCGGTAGGGTTGCAGACGTTGTTGCAACCAGGCGCGCTGACTCGCCGCGTCGCCAATGCTCAAGCGGCGTACTTCCGGACACAGCGGGGCAAACACCGATGCCGGGCGTTCGCAACTTTTGATAAACGCATTCCAGGCTTCATGCAGCGCGTCGGTCTCGAAGCCGGGCAGTTCACGCCAGGAGGTGGCAATCCAGCGACTTTTGCCGCGCAGCAACACCTGCCCGGTGGTCTCGGCGGGCAGCGGCGCAGCCATTGGCTCGGGTGGGAGTGGGATGGCTGGCGCGACCACGACGGTGGGCTGAGGTATTGTTGTCAGTGGGGTGCTGCTACAGCCAGCCAGCAACCACCCGGCCAACGCCAGCGGCAACACGCTCCAGCAGCACTTCATAAAACGCGGTGCTGCAAAGCCGGCAGGCGGCTGCGGCTGGTTTGCAACAAGGTCATGTCAAGTTCAGCCAGCACCACACCTGCGTCTTGCTCGCGTTGTGCCAGCACGCTGCCCCACGGGTCAACCAGCATGGCGTGGCCCCAGGTGCGGCGCTGGTTGTCATGTAGTCCACCTTGGGCTGCGGCAGCGACAAAGGCCAGGTTTTCAATCGCCCGGGCGCGCAGCAGCACCTCCCAATGGTCTTGCCCGGTGGTGTGGGTGAAGGCCGCAGGCACCAGCAGTAGATGGGCTCCGGCTGCGGCGTAATGGCGGTACAGCTCGGCAAAGCGCAAGTCATAGCAAACACTCAAGCCAATGCGCCAGCTGTGGCCATCTTTGGAGGGCAGGTCAAAGGTGGTTGGCAACCTGCCGGCGGCCAGCACGGCAGACTCGTCGTAATGCTCGCGGCCGTTGTCAAAGCGGAATAAATGAATTTTGTCGTAGCGCGCCACACAGTCGCCTGTAGGTGAATACACCAGCGTGCTGTTAAAAACCCGGGCATCGGATGTTGCGGCACCGCTTGGGATGCACGCCAGCGGCAGCGTGCCGCCCGCCAGCCACAGTCCAGAGGCTTTGGCGCAGTCAGCCAAAAACTGCTGCAGTGGCCCGCTGCCGGGCGGCTCGGCAATCGCCAGCTTGTCGGCATCTTGCTGGCCCATCAGGCAAAAATACTCGGGCAACACTGCCAGTTCGGCACCTTGTGCGGCGGCTTGTTGTAGCAGCGTGCGGGCCTGCTGCAAGTTACCTTCGACATCGGTGCCTGAGACCATCTGAATCACGGCAACTTTCATGGGGAAGTCTCCTGGGTTGATGGGGTGGTGGGGGTGGCGGGGAGAGTTTTTGCGGTCTTGGCAACTTTGGTCACCTGCGGGTCAGCCCAGCTGCCATCCACCAGAAATTCTTGTGTCACGGATTCAGTCAACGGTCGGCGCAGAAAAAGTTGTGCCAGAAATGTACCCAGGCCGACCGCCGGATTGATCACCGTAGCGATCAGTGCGGCGGTACCGGCGTTGATCTCGGGGATGACCACCACTTTGAGGTTCTGGGTTTCATCGGCGATGTCAGCGCTGCCTTCCATCAACACCACGGCATTGACCCCTTTCATCTGCAGATTGCTGGTGTGGGCTTGTCCCTTGACCACGCTGATGTCGCCACGCAAGAAATCAAAGGCAAAGCCTTCGCTGAAAACATCCCGAAAGTCCAGTGTCAGCCGCCGCGGCAGGGCTTGCAGGCTCAGCACACCCAACAGTTTGGCAATGCCGGGGTCGGCTTTCAGGAACTGGCCGGCGGTGACGTTGACGGTGAAAGCACCGCTAAGGGTTGGGTAATCAAGGCTCAACGGTGAGCCAACCCAGGCCAGCTGACCTTCCATCTTGCCGCTGGCACGGCGCACCACATCTTTCATGCCAAAGCGGCCTAGCAGGCCACCGCCGTCGGCTATGTCGAGTTTGAAATTCATCACGCTGCGGCGGCGTTCGACAAGGTCAGCGTTGCGTGCGGCTGACGCTGGTGTGTCCTGGGCACCCAGGCGCACCCAGTTGCCACTGGCTTTCAAAGTGGCTTCGGGGACGATCAGGTTCAACTTGTTGAGCCGCCATTCAGGGACCGCCGCCGTGCCTTGCGCCAGACGGTTGACGGCCTCGACTTCGAGCCGTCCGAGCCGTTTGCCACGCAGCTCAAAATCGTCCACCACGATGTCCAGGGCGGGAACGCTGGCGGGCTGGCTGTCAAACAACGCCTCGACCTCGCTGGCGGTGCTGGGTGCCAGCGTCAACCGGGCCAGCCGCGCATACACCCGGCCCGCGTTGCCATTGGCGTTGTCATCCGCAGGCGGGCGGTATTCCAGATAACCATTGAGCTCGGCCGCCTCCACATTGGCGCGCCACAGTGCGCCCTCGCGCGATGCGCCCAGCACCAGACGGGTGTACTGGCGCGCACCAAAGGTCAGGGCATCGCAGCGCAGCGCCAGGTGCGTGGGCAGCAAAGTGGCACCAAAACTGCTGAAGGATGCGTTGGCTCCGGCCGGCTGCGCTGCTGCGTCCAGTTGCATCAGCACCCGAGCCCAGGCATCCACATCCAGTTGCGGCAAGTTCAGGTTGATGTTGATGCCCTGGGTGGGCAGCACCACTGACTGTTGCGTGTCGGGGCCGATACCCATGGCCCCACGCAGAACCTTGGGCTCGCTGCCCGCCATGTCGCGGTCAAACACCATGCTGGCCACCCCGCCCAGGCTTAGTGACAGGCGGTCTTGCACTTGGGGGCCGTTGCTTGTGCTGCGGGGTAACAGGACTGTTTGGTAGCGCAACGGCAGCAGGCTTTGCGCGGTTTTGTTGAGCGGTGCTGGCAGCTGCGCTGCCAGGCCTTGTAAATTGCTGGTTACCAGCAGCTCAAGCACGCCGTGGCGTAATCCAAGTGTGGCGCTGTACGCGGCATTGCCGCTGGTCTGGCGTGCCAGCAGGGATACCAGACCCAGTTCAGTGGCTTGGCGCAGTCCGTCGGCACTGGCATTGCCGTTGACACGAATCGTCGGCGGGGTGGGGTTGTCGGGGTCGGTGAACACCAGGCCGCCATCCAGTCGGGCATCACCACCTAGCAGGCGTGCCTGCACCCCAGCCATCGAAAAACCATCATGCGTGAAGTTCAGCAGCCCTTTGGCACGGGTGATTTTGGGTGTTTGCGGGCTGATCTGCACGTCGTTGCCCGCCAGCGCCACGCTGCCGCGCACGGTTGATTTGCCCAGGTCGGCAATCGGCAAGTTCAGCGCCAACTTGTAGTCTGCAGTGCCAGTGGCCACCGTGCCAGACAGAGCCTGAGCCAGCAGTGTCGATACCGGTGACCGGTTGACAAGCTTCAGCAACCCAGGCAGGCTGCCTTTGAGATCGGCATCCACCCGGACTTCGGTGTGCGTCAGGTCGGCAATCAGAACGTTGACTTTTGTGGCTTGTACAGCGTTGTCTTCGCCCAGCTGCGCCCGGGCATTTTTCACTTGCATTTGCAGACCATCAAACAGCAGCTCACCGTTGAGCTTGTTCAGTACCGGCCAAGGCAAATCCCCGACGGGCTGCAAGCTGCGCGGCACATAAGCCAGTCTGGCATCGTTGACATCGGCGCTGATTTTGAAGACACCCTGCTGCGCTGCAGTGGCCGGAATATCGTAAATATCACCTTTGACCACAAACCTGACGTTGCTGGCATTACCGCCCTGAACGGCTTCGCGGACATAGTCGCGCGCCAGCTGGTCTATGACCAACGGCAGGTAACGGTACACCCGGCGACCGTCGGCCCGGCTCAGTTTGGCCTGCAAATCCAGCAGGCCAGGAAAACGACTGTGTGAGGGCGACTTTTTGGGGTCGCTGGTTTGCCATTTGATGCTGGCCTCGCCCTGCGCATCGGCATTGGCAAATTTGACATCGGTCAGCTCAAAAGAAAGGTCTTCGCCCGACTGCTGCCAGCGCGCGTTGGCCGACAGTTGATCCACCGGGATCAGGCCCTCCTGAAATACCCCGGGCACATCAATACTGCCGTCACGCATGGCCAGTTTGGCGCGTCCGGCGCGCTGGTCCAGCTCAAAATCAAGGTCAAGGCCGCTGACCCCGGGCGTGGTGTTGCTGCCAGCCAGCGCAAACTGGCTCACCCGTCCCCGGGCACGGTATTGGTCGGGCAGGCTGGCGTTGCCCGACCAGTTGGCGGTGAGGGTGTCCACCTGGCCTTTGGGGGCGTAGCGCGCCAATTGCTCACGTAAGCCCTGCTGCAGTGGCAAGCTGTGCACGATTTGCGTCAGCGCGGCCAGGTCCAGTCGGTCAGCCTGCAGTTCGCTGCGTGCCACCTCGCCATCGCGTGCCTCCTCATGTTTCAGGCGAACATTGCCGCCTGGCCAGTGCAAGCCATCCGGGGTGTCAAACGCCAGCGCTTCGGTGGACAGCTCAAACCCGCGCGCCAGTGTTCGCCCGCGCAGACACCCGCTCAGTTGCTGTAGTGCCAGTGGCGGCAAGCCGTCAGCCAGGGTGGCCTCCACCTCAGACAGCGCCACATCAGCCGTCACGCCGATGAGCTGGCCGCGGCTGATGTCCAGCCAGGCACGCAGTGCGCCCCGGCCACGGCTGAGGTCAAAGCCCAGGTCACCATAGCGGCCAAGCTCGGACAAGTCAACCTGCTTCAAATCCGCAAAAACCTGCCCCTCCCAGGTTCGCCATTGCCCGTTTTGGCGCGACAGCAACGGCTGCATAAACCTGCCCTGCACACTCAGGCGCTGGCCCCAATCGGGTGGCGGCGTGGCATCCAGACGCACATCGTGGTGCCGCCCCAGGTTGCGCAACACAATGTCCACCTGTTGCAGCACCACCGGATCAACCGGACGTTGCTCATCGGTCCAGCGCACCGCGCCGTCGTGTATCACCAGCTCAATTTGCGAAAAAAACCAGTCTAGTGCGCCGGTATCCGCGCCTGGCGCGCCCGATAAATCCAGCCCTGCCACGCTGATGTGGCCGTCTGTGCCGCGCCGGATGTCGAGTTTGGGCTGATCAATATAGAGCTGTTCAAACCCCAGCCGCCACAGCGACCGTGGCGACACGGTGATCAGCACCCGTGGCAAGCTCAAGGCGACACGGCCCTGGCGGTCAAACAGCGCCACATCGGTCAGCTCCAGCGACGGCATCACGCCATTGGAGCGGGCCGCCACCACCCCGATGCGTACCGGTATTCCCAGGGTGTGCGTAGCACGCGCTTCAAGCTGTGGGCGAAAATCGCCGATTCGCGGCACAATGAGCCAGTGAAGACCGCCCCAAGCCATGCCAAACAACAGCCAGACCAGTGCCACTGACCACAACAGCCAGCGGGTCAGGGCAGACCAGGTTTTCAGCAGCGAGGGTGACAGGGACAACACATCGTTTGGAATAAGTTTGCAGACCAGAATTATGACCCGCCCCCTATTGGCCCCACACTCCCGCTTTGCCCAGCGCATACGCCGCCGTTTTGACTCCCAGCTGAGCCTGTTGCCAGTGGGACTGCCTACGCCAGGCCATTTTTCAACCGTTTTTGAGGCCCTTAGAGGCAGCGGCAGCGATACCTCCAGCGCCTTGCGTATTGTGCGCGCGCTGGTGCTGGAGCGGCTGCTGTGTCTGGATTGCGACGAAGCAGCATCGCTGGTGCAAGTCACCCAGGTGATGACGGAGCTGGCAGAATTTGCTGTGAACCAGGCGCTTGACGAGGTGCTGCAGGCGCTCGACAAAATTCACGGCATGCCGCTGGCTCCGCAGGGCAATCGCGCCCAGATGTGGGTGGTGGGCATGGGCAAGCTGGGTGCGCGTGAACTCAATGTATCAAGTGACATCGACCTGATTTATGTGTACGACGGAGATGGCGACACCGCCGGTGACGCTTTAGGTCGCGGCCGCCTGAGCAACCATGAATACTTTGCCAAGGCGGTGCGCGCCATTTACACGCTGGTGGGCGACACCACCGAGTACGGCTTTGTCTTTCGGGTGGATTTGGCGCTGCGCCCCAACGGCAACTCGGGACCGGTGGCCTTGTCGCTGGACGCGCTGGAAGAATACCTGCACGTGCAGGGGCGCGAGTGGGAGCGCTTTGCCTGGCTCAAAAGCCGGGTGATTGCCCCGCGCGCCAGCATCGACAGCGGTGCGGCGCGGGCATTGGCTAAGGTGGTGATGCCGTTTGTGTTTCGCCGTTATCTGGATTACAGCGTGTTTGACGCGCTGCGCCTGCTGCACCGGCAAATTCGTGAGCATGCCGCCAAACGCAGTGCCGGCCGGCCTGAGCGTGCCAACGATGTCAAGCTGTCGCGCGGCGGCATCCGCGAGATCGAGTTCATCGTGCAACTGTTGCAGGTGGTGCGCGGTGGCCAGTTCCCCGAGCTGCGCACCCGCCCCACTTTGAAGGCCTTGCCAAGGCTGGTCAAGGCGGGACTGATGTCGGCAGAGACGGCCCAGGCGCTGGCCGAGGCTTATGATTTTTTACGTCGGGTAGAGCACCGCATTCAGTATCTTGATGACCAGCAAACCCATTTGTTGCCGACGCAAGACCAGGACTTGGTGTGGATTGCTGCCACGCTGCAGTTGGATTCGGTTGCGGCGCTGCTTAACCAGCTTGATGCACACCGTGAACTGGTGGCGCAAGAGTTCGACAAGCTGCTCGGTGGGGCTGAACCAGAATGCAAAAATTGCCAGAATGGCAAACCCCCAGCGGCGCTGGCCAGCATGGATGAGTTGTTGCCACAGCTCGGCGACCTGTTTCGCCAACGGCTGGAGTCCTGGCGCGAGCACCCCCGCGTGCTGGCGCTGCGCGAGGAAGCGCGTACCCGCCTGATGCGGCTGCTGTCGCGCACCGCCCAGTGGGTCAATGAAGGCCGCATCGGCGAGGCCGCAGCGGTCGGGCTGGTGGACTGGATGGAGCCCTTGCTGCGCCGTGAAAGCTATCTGGCGCTGCTGCTGGAGCGCCCCAATGTGCACGAGCGCTTGTTGCGGCTGCTGGGTGCCGCGCGCTGGCCGGCACGCTATTTATTGCTGCATCCGGGCGTAATTGATGAGCTGGCGGCCTCGCACATGCTGCAGGAGCGTTTTGATGCCGCCGCCTTTGAGACCGAGCTTGAGCAGCGGCGCGAGGCGCTGCAAAACGCGCACGAAGACGACGACGAGGCGCTACTGAACCTGCTGCGCCGGGCGCACCATGCCGAGGTGTTTCGCACACTGGCCCGCGACATTGAGGGTTGCCTGACGGTTGAGCAGGTGGCCGACGACCTCAGCGCGCTGGCCGATGCGGTGCTGCGTGTCACCACCCGCTGGTGCTGGGGCCGCCTCAAGAAAGCCCATCGCGAGCAACCGCAATTTGGCATCATTGCCTATGGCAAGCTGGGCGGCAAGGAGCTGGGTTACGGCAGCGACCTTGATCTGGTGTTTGTGTTTGACGACGATGACGACCGCGCGCCCGAGGCGTACGCCAATCTGGTGCGCAAGCTGATCAACTGGTTGACGGTCAAGACCGGCGAGGGCGACTTGTACGAAATCGACACCGCGCTGCGGCCCAACGGCAATGCCGGTTTGCTGATCACCAGCTTCAATGCGTATGCCAATTACCAGCAGCAACGTGGCTCCAACGCCGCCTGGACCTGGGAGCACCAGGCCATGACGCGGGCACGCTGCGTGCTGGGCGACGCATCCTTGCACGCGCGTTTTGAAGCTGTGCGCAAAGCGGTGGTTACCGCCGAGCGCAATGCGGATGATTTGCGCACCGAGATCAGCGCCATGCGCGAGCGGGTTGGCCAGGCGCATCCGCCACACGCTGACAAATTTGACATCAAGTACAGCCCGGGCGGCATGATGGATGCCGAGTTTGTCATGCAGTTTTTGGTGCTGTCGCAGTCTGGCGCGCACCCCGAGCTGCTGGCCAATGCGGGCAACATTGCGTTGCTTGAGCGTGCCGAAATCCTGGGCTTGCTGCCTGCCGGTATGGGGCACGCGGCGGCTACTGCCTACCGCGCCATGCGCCAGGTGCAGCACCATGCGCGGCTCAATGAAGCCTCTTCGCAGGTTGCTGCGGCTGATTTGGTGTCTGAGCGGCAAGCCGTGCAAACGCTCTGGCGGACGGTTTTCCTGACGATCTAGGCGCAGCAAGCACGCGCCATCGAACCCCTGCGACCCCCCTCTGTTATTACCGAATCAACCCAACATGCTGAATTACTTACCCTTCAAACTCACTTTTGTTTCTGCCACCTTGTTGCTGGCTGCCTGCAGCGACAAGGCCAAAGATACCCACCCGCAGCAACTGGTGACCCAACGCCAGGCGATTTTCAAGAAAATGACCAAAACCCTGGAGCCCATGGGGTTGGTGGCGCGTGAGCGCGAAAGTTACAACAAGGGTGAATTTCAGGCCTGGGCGCAGGCACTGCAAGACCTATCCGGCCAGCCGTGGGCCTTTTTTACCGCCGACGGCAATTACCCGCCCACCCGAGCCAAGCCTGAAGTCTGGCAAAAAGCCGCCGAATTCAAACAGGCGCAAGACAACTATCTAGGCAAGGTCGGGCAACTCGTCAAGGTGGCAGGCAGCGCGGATATGGCTGTCATTCGCAGCGCGGTGGACGAGGTGGAAAAAAGCTGCAAGAGCTGCCACGAACAGTTTCGCAACGAGCGCTGAGAGGCGTTACCGCACTGTCTGCGCCAGTGCCGTGGGCGTGCCACAGTGCGTCTTGCCTGGGGATTAACGAACAATCAGCACCGGCACCTTGCAGCCAGCGAGCACCTCGGTGGCGACCGAGCCCACCACCAGGTTAATCAAGGCGCTGTGTCCGTGCGAACCCATCACCACCAAGTCAAACTTGCCTTCAGTGGCGATTTTGCTGATCAACTCGCCAGGTTTGCCGGTTTTCCACAAGTATTGGGGTGTGATACCGTGACGCTCCAAAAATTTGGTGACCGGACCCATCACCCGCTGACCCTCTCCCTCATAGTATTTTTTTACCAAATCCTTGCCCAGCGCGGTGCGGGCTTGTGATGGCAGTGGCAACTGGGCGGTAAAGGCGGTGTATTCGTTTTTGGCTGAATACATGTCGTAAGCCGCCAGATAAGCCAGCATTTTTTTGGTGTAGGTACTGCCATCAACGGCCAAGAGAACTTTCATGCATAACTCCTTAAACGAGCTTGAAGTTTACCCAAGCCATGAGGGGTGTTGGATTGCACCAGTATTTCAGGTGGTGTGCCTGAGTCAGGCCGGATAAAGAAATCGTAGCGAATTGGCAACCCAGCAGTGCATTTGGCATCAACCGACCGGCTGTATTGCCCATGGCGCTGAAATTGCGCCAAACTGCAAGCACAATTCCGCCATGCGCGAAACCATTTTTTCTGTTGACGGACTTTTCAAATGCTACGGTGATGCCGCCGTGGTGAGCGACTTGTCATTTGATATTGCCCCGGGCGAATGTCTGGGCGTGATTGGCCCCAATGGGGCGGGTAAGACCACCACCATCCGCATGTGTCTGGGGCTGACCGCACCCAATGCCGGCCGGGTGACGGCGTTTGGCCTGCAGATGCCACAGGATGCGCTGGCGATCAAGGCGCAGCTGGGCGTGGTCAGCCAGATGGACACGCTCGACCCTGATTTCAGTTGTGCCGAGAATTTGCTGGTGTATGGCCGCTACTTTGGCATGAAAGACGCGCAGATCAAAGAGCGCATTCCGGCGCTGCTGGAATTTGCCAGTCTGACGGCCAAGGCCAACGCCAAACCGGGCGAATTGTCGGGCGGCATGAAGCGCCGCCTGAGCCTGGCGCGCGCCCTGGTCAACAACCCGCGTCTGTTGCTGCTCGATGAGCCCACCACCGGCCTCGACCCGCAAGCGCGCCACCTGATGTGGGAACGGCTGCAATTGCTGTTGCAGCAAGGCAAGTCGATTTTGCTGACCACCCATTTCATGGACGAGGCCGAGCGCCTGTGCCACCGCTTGCTGGTGGTTGACCACGGCAAAAAGATTGCCGAAGGTGCGCCGCGTGATTTGATCCGGCAATACCTGGAGCCAGACGTGGTGGAGGTGTTTGGCACGGGCGCACTGGCGCTGGTCGATTCGCCGCTGAAAGCCCTGGCGGCGCGGGTGGAGGTCAGTGGCGAGACGGTGTTTTTTTACACCCAGGCGGCCAAGCCGTTGCTGCAGGCGCTGGAGGCGTACCCGCAATTGCGCACGCTGCACCGACCGGCCAACCTGGAAGACCTGTTTCTGAAACTCACCGGCCGTCAAATTCGTGAAGATGCGTAAATACTATGAATAACAGAGCTGCTAGCGCAATACCCACGGGGGCTAGAGGCCTAAAACCTTTATCAGTTTGGCGCGCCCCCGAAATATCCTGGCGCTGGTGGCCGGTGTTTCTGCGCAACTTGCTGGTGTGGCGCAAGCTGGCCATTCCGAGTTTGGTGGGCAATATTGCCGAACCGCTGATGTGGCTGGTGGCGTTTGGCTACGGCATGGGGGCGCTGGTGGGCCGGGTCAAAGTGGATGGGGTGGAAGTGCCTTACATCCTGTTTCTGGCCAGTGGGTCGATTTGCATGAGCGCCATGAATGCGGCCAGTTTTGAGGCGTTGTACTCGGCATTTTCAAGAATGCATGTGCAAAAAACCTGGGATGGCATCATGAACGCGCCGGTCAATCTGGACAACATCGTGTTGGCCGAGATGTTGTGGGCTGCCTTCAAATCGCTGTTTACCGTCACCGCCATTCTGGGCGTGATGCTGGCGCTGGGCATCAGCTACAGTCCCAAATTGCTGCTGGCCTGGCCGGTGTTGCTGGGGGTGGGCATCACCTTCAGTTGTGTGGCGCTGATCTTCAATGCGCTGGCCAACGGGTATGACTTCTTCACCTATTACTTCACGCTGTTTCTCACGCCAATGATGTTTTTGAGCGGCATCTTTTTTCCGCTGGAGCAATTGCCGCCGCTGGTGCGGGCAATTTCCCAATGGCTGCCGCTGACCAATGCGGTCGCGCTGGTGCGACCGCTGTTCATGGACCAGTGGCCCACCGACTGGCTGCGCCCGCTGTTGGTGCTGAGCGTGTTTGCCGTGGGTGGCTTCTGGATCGCGCTGGCGCTGACACGCAAGCGCTTTCAAGGGTAGTGAGTTGCTCCATGTTTTGTAGCTGCTCGCGCTTATATGGTAATGGCTACAGCACTATTTTGTATTAATTCCTGCCGATGCACCGCGCTTGCTGATCGTTGGGCTGTCATTCAATGGCGCATCGCGCCGCACAGGTCTTGGTCTGGCTGGCGCGCCCATCTTTCGAGTTGGACCCACAGCCATTGCAGCCCATCGAGTGCGGGGCTCTGCAAGCCATGGTCGGCGTTTTGCAAACGAAGGTCACAAAACGGCCACGGGTGAGTGTGAGGTACCGGCGCAAAGCGCTGATAAGCAAGCAGCGGAACTGCTTCGTCGGCATCGCCCCACACCCGTAGCAGCGGCCAGCGGGCTTGTAACAACGGTTGCTTCAGTGGCCATTGCCACAGATCGCGCCAGTACCTGAGGGTGCGACCCTGCACCACGGTGTGGTCGTCCAGATCTGACGACTGGGCTTGCGCCAAGGCGCGCCAGACCGACTGGTGTCCCAGACGTTGTGCTTGTAGCTCGCCCGCTTCGCGTGGGTCAAGCCCGGACGCAGAGATGATCACCAGCCCCGCCAGGGCGGGTACTTCAGTTGCCAGATCAGGCAATAACTCGGCCCCTTCTGAGATACCCAGCAGCAGCGCAGGTAGCTCATGCAGATCAGGTAGCTCGGGCAGCGCAGGCAGCGCAGGTAGCTCACGCAGCGCAGGCGTAGCAGTTCGCGTTACGGCAGTGGCCGCTGACAAGACCGGTGGCACGGTGGGCGTGTTGCGCGCGCTGCTTGCGTAATACGCCCGCAGCGCGGCGTGGGCATCTTGGCTCCACAGGGATAAGGCATCGTTTTGGATGAAATCCGGGCTACAAGCGGCTGCCAGGCCGGCGTTCACATCGACACCCGGTTTGTGCAGCACCAGCAACTCAGCGTGCAGCAGGCCTGAAAAGTACCGGTCGGCCACGGGCAGCCAACCGGTGCAGCCCGAGCCTGGCACAACGATAAGCCGATAGCGCGCCGGCTTGACCCTGGCCGCACGGGTCAGCGCTTGTAGCGAGTTGCCCGACTGTGCGCCCGGCAAAGTCACAAGTTGCCAGCCCTCTGGCAAGACCATGGCCGCAGCTGCGCCCACCAGCCCCAGGGTGGTCAACAGCGTGAGGAAAAAGGCGCGAATGTTGATGGCAAAAACAGGCGCTGCCCACAGCACGGCGCGCCATCAAACCAGGCTATTTGAGGATCATCACCTGCTCTGCCGGCTGCCCGCCCGGCGACACCCGGTGCCCGCTGAGTGGTGCGTTCGGTGCGTTAGAGGTATCCGGTGCGTCAAACCCCAATTGGGCAACCAGCTGTTCATAAACACTGGCTGCCAGGCTTTGCGAGGTTTCTCGCATCACCTTGGCCCGGTTGGGCGGCAAGATGTCGCCCCGGTTCGACAAGATTTTGGTGTCGTTGCCGGCGCCCTGTGCCGAAAAAGCGGACTTGATCGCGTAGGTTTTGGTGTTGATCAACGAAAAGTCGGCCAGCAGGTCCAGCCCATATTGCACGGTCGCGCTGGTGGTGCCTTGCAGCGGTGAAAACTGGTCATTGAAGGCGATATGCGACAGCGTGCCAAACAGCACAAAGTCAGCACCCTTGAATTCGCCTTTTTGGATACGCGCAATGATGTCTTTGACCTGAGGCTGGCGCACCGGGGTGGCCATTTTGCCGCCCTTGAGCTGGTTGAGCGCCTGCTCTGCCTTGGTCGGTTGCGGGGCTCCGGCATCAAACGCCCTGGACTGCACCAGGCGGAAACCAGGGATTTTCAGCAACGCACCCTTGATGTCGTTGGTGAACGAGCCCAGCTCACGCTGTTCCATATAGCTGTAGCTGCCCGCTACATAGGTACCGCTGGCTTGATAGTTGGCTGAAGCGCTATTGCGGTTGGCCTGTAGATTGGCGCTTTCCTTGTAGGTGCCGGCTTCAAAATACTCAGCCACCGCTTGCGTGTAGGCCAGATCGGTGACCGCAATGCGCGCAACTGTCTGTGCCTGTGCGCCCGCAGCAAGGTTCAGGGACAAGGTCAAAACCG
>JFJP01039482.1_pt1 | contig 13991 bp, 11 predicted proteins | sample 431651 | NCBI WGS metagenome assembly JFJP01 (sample SAMN02602958, study PRJNA72255) | Microbial mat metagenome, whole genome shotgun sequencing project. | biome: fresh water; feature: sink hole; material: water; isolation source: purple microbial (photo- and chemosynthetic) mats found in... | reverse complement strand
ACGGTCCACATGCAAGATGAAATCAACCAGGGTCAACAAGATGTCCATGGCGCAAATTATGACGTCGATGGGGCGCAACGCCGACCGGTACGGACACAGGCATTCACCGTCAGCGGCCTGGTCAGGCTGGACCAGGTGCAGCGCGTGGCCGATGGGGGTGCGGATTTCGGTTCATCCCCGCCTGCGCGGGGAACACGATTGCGCCGTAGGTTCCGACTCTCCCGACCTCGGTTCATCCCCGCCTGCGCGGGGAACACGATCTTGCCTTGTCCTTTTGACTGTATGGACACGGTTCATCCCCGCCTGCGCGGGGAACACTTGACGCAAACCCTCGGACCATTGCCGAAGCCCGGTTCATCCCCGCCTGCGCGGGGAACACTGACAATCGAGTCGGGTCGAATGATCGCTGATCGGTTCATCCCCGCCTGCGCGGGGAACACAACGATGACGTGATCGACGCACTGCCCAAGGACGGTTCATCCCCGCCTGCGCGGGGAACACACCCTGTTTCGTGGCAGTGGTAGCTCGTACGCCGGTTCATCCCCGCCTGCGCGGGGAACACTTGTTCAAGCGTTTTCTTCATCTCTTGAAGCACGGTTCATCCCCGCCGGTTCATCCCCGCCTGCGCGGGGAACACCAAATCTCACACGACCGGGCGAGCCGACCATGCGGTTCATCCCCGCCTGCGCGGGGAACACGATTTACAGAAAAGTGAGCACCTATGGATCAACGGTTCATCCCCGCCTGCGCGGGGAACACCGGGGCTGCGAGAGCTTGTGCTTGCTGCGGGGCGGTTCATCCCCGCCTGCGCGGGGAACACGCGCTTGTAGTGCTCGGCCCACAGGCGCTGCTCGGTTCATCCCCGCCTGCGCGGGGAACACCCTGCAACTCAGGCGGCAGCCCGCCCTGCCCTGCGGTTCATCCCCGCCTGCGCGGGGAACACTTGGGTATCGTCTTCCATAAGGTACATCAAATCGGTTCATCCCCGCCTGCGCGGGGAACACCCGGTAATCACACACTATTTCACACATGATGCCGGTTCATCCCCGCCTGCGCGGGGAACACGCATTCATTCAAAACGGCATCGTCACCGACATAGGTTCATCCCCGCCTGCGCGGGGAACACGTCGGGTCAACTGGTTATATGTGCGGCGTCAACGGTTCATCCCCGCCTGCGCGGGGAACACGTGGCTGTACTCAGGAAGCGATATGGCACACGCGGTTCATCCCCGCCTGCGCGGGGAACACAAGCCATGAATCCCCCCATGTTTCGGGTACTTCGGTTCATCCCCGCCTGCGCGGGGAACACGTACCCATAAGTCACAGCACCACCGCTGATGACGGTTCATCCCCGCCTGCGCGGGGAACACTCAAGGCGTGCCATTTGAACAGGCAGAATGGTGCGGTTCATCCCCGCCTGCGCGGGGAACACGACTCATGCTGCACATAGGTCGGCTTGGGTGGCGGTTCATCCCCGCCTGCGCGGGGAACACGCCATTTGGGCCGATACTTTGCAGCAATGGCACGGTTCATCCCCGCCTGCGCGGGGAACACTCCCAAGCGCTGCGCGGACACGGTCAAACTGACGGTTCATCCCCGCCTGCGCGGGGAACACATCTTCCCATACGCCTCTGCTGGCACGTTTGGCGGTTCATCCCCGCCTGCGCGGGGAACACCCCTCGATGGCCTCGCCGATGGCGAACCTAGTCCGGTTCATCCCCGCCTGCGCGGGGAACACTGGCTGACCAGTGACAACCCTGATCAAAGGCGCGGTTCATCCCCGCCTGCGCGGGGAACACCCTTATCGTGCCAAACAAAGACGACCAAGCAACGGTTCATCCCCGCCTGCGCGGGGAACACGTAATGCCATGCTAACTCGACTGAACCTAACCTGGTTCATCCCCGCCTGCGCGGGGAACACGCTGACGCATGAACAGATCGAGCGCATCTTGCCGGTTCATCCCCGCCTGCGCGGGGAACACTTTGCAAAAGCAAAAGGTCTATCTACAGGAGACGGTTCATCCCCGCCTGCGCGGGGAACACGCGTCACCTACAGGCCAAGAGAGTTACTGCGCCGGTTCATCCCCGCCTGCGCGGGGAACACGGCGTCACCACCCGATGCGCTGATGGTCAGCACGGTTCATCCCCGCCTGCGCGGGGAACACTGCGGGCTCTATTGCATGGGTGTCAGGCACGACGGTTCATCCCCGCCTGCGCGGGGAACACAACCAAAAGCTCAACATCCCGGCTGCAGCCGACGGTTCATCCCCGCCTGCGCGGGGAACACGCAGCATTGTGGATGACTTTGGAGATGACGGGCGGTTCATCCCCGCCTGCGCGGGGAACACGTGTTGCTTGCCCGGGCGCGGCGTGACATGAATGGTTCATCCCCGCCTGCGCGGGGAACACGTCATCCCCGGCCTCGGGCTTGACGCCAGCGTCGGTTCATCCCCGCCTGCGCGGGGAACACGCGTTTGCTCGCGGGTGATGGGCACCAGGGGGCGGTTCATCCCCGCCTGCGCGGGGAACACTTTGCCGCCATTGGCCAACTCGCGGTAGAGGTCGGTTCATCCCCGCCTGCGCGGGGAACACGACTACCTCATGCGTAACCGTCACACATCACCCGGTTCATCCCCGCCTGCGCGGGGAACACATCAAGCTCGACAACGTGTACAGCGCATCGCACGGTTCATCCCCGCCTGCGCGGGGAACACTCGACGATGGGGAAACCGGCGAAAGAGGAAGGCGGTTCATCCCCGCCTGCGCGGGGAACACCCGGTATCGGCCAGCACCGACGAGGCGAACTGCGGTTCATCCCCGCCTGCGCGGGGAACACGCACGCTCGAGTGCGTAGCCTGGCGGGTGCATCGGTTCATCCCCGCCTGCGCGGGGAACACATCTGCCAAGCAACGCATTGTCATCAGCATCAACGGTTCATCCCCGCCTGCGCGGGGAACACACCCGTTTCAGAATCCACCATCCATTGCGTTGCGGTTCATCCCCGCCTGCGCGGGGAACACTCGCTGGCAATCAACCAGAGCATGATAAGAACCGGTTCATCCCCGCCTGCGCGGGGAACACTTCGTTGACACGCTTCTCGACAGATACAAGGTGGGTTCATCCCCGCCTGCGCGGGGAACACGGGCCGATAGCGGATGCCGCAGCTAGGCAGGCCGGTTCATCCCCGCCTGCGCGGGGAACACGTCGATGAAAACCTTCTGGCCGTTGTAGTCGTCGGTTCATCCCCGCCTGCGCGGGGAACACGTGCAGTCCAAATCTGACTGCACCAGCTCGTTCGGTTCATCCCCGCCTGCGCGGGGAACACTTCAATCACGATGCCGTGCTCGTTGACCTGCGCGGTTCATCCCCGCCTGCGCGGGGAACACTTGGCAGACTGGAAACCGTGTACCGCACCAGCCGGTTCATCCCCGCCTGCGCGGGGAACACGCATCCGGGTGCGTCAGCAGTTGATGCCATTTCGGTTCATCCCCGCCTGCGCGGGGAACACGCACCTCGACTAGTGCGGATCGCGCCTCTGCGCGGTTCATCCCCGCCTGCGCGGGGAACACGTTTCTTGCCATGAATGTGATGCTGGTCACATCGGTTCATCCCCGCCTGCGCGGGGAACACGTGTTTGAAGGCTGTAACGAGCGCCTGATAGCCGGTTCATCCCCGCCTGCGCGGGGAACACTTAAATTCCCAGCGCCACGGTCCAGGTGTGTGCGGTTCATCCCCGCCTGCGCGGGGAACACTTTTCAAAGTCAACTTTTTCATCTTTGTCAGGCGGTTCATCCCCGCCTGCGCGGGGAACACGTACCCATAAGTCACAGCACCACCGCTGATGACGGTTCATCCCCGCCTGCGCGGGGAACACTTTGTTGCGCCAGACGCCAATCAGGTTGTCTGCGGTTCATCCCCGCCTGCGCGGGGAACACGTCAGCGATACCCTGGCGACTCATGCTGGAGTCGGTTCATCCCCGCCTGCGCGGGGAACACCTGGGCAGCGGCAGCGCTAAAGGCTGCCTCGGCGGTTCATCCCCGCCTGCGCGGGGAACACGCTCCATCGCGCTTTGCAACCGCAAAAATGGCCGGTTCATCCCCGCCTGCGCGGGGAACACACGCCATCTGGCAGCACTGCTTGCACATCAAACACGGTTCATCCCCGCCTGCGCGGGGAACACGTCTGTGCCGTCCACGCGCAGATGCAGTTTGGCGGTTCATCCCCGCCTGCGCGGGGAACACACTTCATCCAACCCCATGATTTTCATCAGAAATTTGGCACTGTGCGCAACTACCAACTCGAGCGACTGCGCGCTCGCTGTTCGTCTTACTACATTTTAAAGAGCATCTTCACTGCCCTTGGGCGGAAGAAAACTGACCAACTTCACACCATCGAATTCGACTGGAATTCTCCGGTTTGCCCCATGTGTCACAAAGTCGAAACCCGATTCGGTGTTGGCAGACCATGCCATCACCGCGTTACCATCAGCCAAGCCAAATTCGACTTGTTGCCATATGAAATCCCTCAATTTGGCTGAACAAGTGCCCACGTAAACACCGGCCCTGACCTCCAGCAACCAGATCGCCAGCCGGCCGCGCAGGCGCGCAGGCGCGTTCTCAAGCACGATGACCAGCATCACCAAAATGCTCGATCGGCGCAATCGCCGGCCCCACCTGCTCTGGCGCCGGCGCAGGTGGGGCAATATCACCGGCAGCCAGCATATCCTCGATGCCCGGAATCAACCGATCCAACAGCCTGGTCTTGCGAAAGACATCACGGCAGGCCAGGCGAACCTGTTGCTCGGCATTACCAGGCTTTGTCGCAGCGACTCTGAAGGCGACCGGCACAACGGTGTCAAACTTGTACACATCCGCAACGTCATACACAAACGACAACGGCTTTCCCGTATGGATAAAGCCAATTGCTGGCGCGTAACCAGCAGCCAGAACGGCGGCCTCGGTCACGCCATAGAGACACGCGGTGGCAGCCGACAGACAGCGGTTGGGCAGATCGCCCTTGTCCCATTCCTGGGTGTCGTAGTTTCTTGCCTTCCAGGTCACACCGTATTGAGCTGCCAACTGTTTGTAGGTTTCACGCACCCTTGCGCCTTCGATGCCACGCAGTTGTTCAACCGACCGCCGCTGGGGTGGCTCCTCGCCAAAGCGCAGTGCGTACATCTTGCGGACGACTTTCAATCGCAGCTCATCGTCCAGTGCCAGTTTGGCCTGGTACAGCAATTTGTCCGAGCGTGCGCCACCCGGCTGGCCAGCCGAATACAGCCGAACGCCAGCCTCCCCGACCCATACCAACAGCGTTCCCACGCGCGCAGCCAAGGCACAGGCGGCATGCGACACCCGTGTGCCCGGCTCCAGCATCAGGCAGGCCACGCTGCCAATCGGAATGTGGGTTCGGACGCCCTTTTGGTCCACCACCACAAAGGCCCCGTCCAGCACGTCAAGGTGCCCGTATTCAATGTACAAGACGGCCAGCCTGTCCTTGATCGGGATGGGCTTGAGGGCGGGCAGCAATCCGTCAGCCATCAGCGTCAGCCAGGCAGTGCCCGCAGCCGCGTGCCCTGGCTGGTTGCGGTCACAAAGTGCCCCGTCAACGCCAAGGAATTGGCCAGCAGAGCAAGCATCCAATCGGCGATGGCTGCGGCAACCACCGGCTCCTGGCGCAGGTAGATGATGGCAGGCGGGCACGGCAGACCGCGCCGGAACACAAGCTCGCCGTAATCCCGATCAAAAGTGACCAGCCATCGGCCAGACTCGACGGCGTGGGCCAGTACCGCGCGGTCCGGCGCGCCGGGCATCACTTGGGCAACGGCCAGCACATCCAGACCCGACTGCGCCAGCAGCCTGACCGCGGGCGCCGGAAAGTTCTCATTGACCAGCAGCGGCGGCATCATGCGGCGGCCTTGTATTGCGCGACGTATTGTTCCTCGCGCATCATCTCGGCGGCAAAAGCCAGCGCTGCGAGAACATCCTCGCGCGTGATGTGCGGGTAAGACTCCAGCAACTGCTCAAAGGTCCAGCCATTGGCCAACCACCCGATGATCAATTCGACAGAAATGCGCGTGCCTTTTATGACCGGCTTGCCCACCAAAACCTCCGGGTCAGAAACGATGCGGTTGCGCCAATCCATGAAGCCACTCCTTTTAATCTTGGACAACACCAGCACATTACTCCAGTCAACGAACCCACAGCAAGTGAAGGCAATCCCGATCACCCAGTCAAAGGCACCACCGACAGCAGACCCAGCCCCATGACCTTGCCATGCCCGATCCCGGATTGAAGGGCGGCGCGAAATGGGGCGGGTTCCCGCACCGTCAGCCGACCTTCGAAAAGCACCGAGTACACGCAGATTGTCGTGCCGTCGTGTCGGCGCCCGGTCAACTCTTGATCTTGCGACAGCCGGACATCTGGTTCGCCATGTCCGTTCGGACTCGTCACGAAATCAAAATAGTCTTGTGTAGCCGAGGCCGGCAAGGCAAACCCATGCTGCTCGCCCTTGCGTGCGAGCCAGTCGCGTTGCACCCCGGGGTGCACCAGGCCCACGCGTTTGCCTTGCAGCGTCTTGCATGGGTTGGCCCGCAGTCGGAAGCGAAAGATCTGCCCAGCCGCCAGCATGTCAAGGGCGAGTTTCTGAGCAAGGTCAATGCCAGGTTCAGCTCGTGCGAGCCAACCGGATTCGTTCAGCGTTGCCCAGTCCGGTGCTGCCTGCGACTGAATCAACACCCGTGGATAACCCTGCGGGTCGGCTTCGGGCTCCAGCCGCCACAACAGCGCGCCCGGTGGGCATTTTGTTTGCTGCTGACAAAACGCCCGACACAAGGTCGCATGCATTTGGTAGGGGTCGGTCAGGTCGCGCCGTGCGTCCTTGTTGCGCGGGTTCAGCGTGACTCTATGCAGTTGCATGGCTGGGCACTCCCTTCAGTTCGACCCATTGCGAGCGCACATACCGTGCACCGAAACGGCGCTGGGTGTACGAGGACAGTGGTTGATCCATGCGCAGCGCACCGCTGCCATCGGTCGATTCCAGCGACACAAGCAGACGTTCCGGGGCCGATTCGCCACGCCGCGGTGCCGCAAGCCAGGGCCAGTGGGCAAGCGCAGGCAACAACGGCGCATCCACTAAACCGCCTGCCAACCAAACAGAATCGGCCGGGACATACGATTTGCGCCCCAACGCCAGCGGCCACACCGGGTTCTGCAATGCGGCGTTGGCGCGTTCGAGCAAAGCGCGATCCGGGCCTTCGAGGCCGACCAGGAACGCAGCGTCTGCGAGGTAGTCGCGAGTGGTAACGGCGGTTTCGTGAACCTTTGAGCGGTCGGCCGAAATGATGTGCTGGGCAGTTTGGTAATCGCGCTTCAACACGCCAGGGCGATCGTGACGTACGCCCATGGCCAGCGAGGCCAGCGCTTGCAGGTCACCACTCCACTCGTCGCGATCAATACCGAGTGCGGCAGCCAGCAGGCCCACCACGCCAGACTTGCTCGGCTCTTTGCCGGTGTCGCGTTGGTCGAAGCGGCTGGTCGTGCCCCAGGACTGCATCGGCCCCGCCAGTCGTAAAAGCAGGGTCGGCATGGCTCAACCCTTGACTGCTGCGAGTGCGGCGTCGAGCACGGCGTCGAGCGATGCCGAGTCTGTTCCAAAGCCGCCCACTTCGGCCTTGGCGACGTTGAGCACGAAGGTCTGGCCCCTGCGCGGATAGGCGGTGTCGAGCACGCCCGCCTTCGCCGCCAGCGCCTGCGCCGATGTGCGCGTCAGCGACTCACTGTTTTTGGCGCGAATCGCTGTCTCAAAGGCGTTGGCCAGGTTGCGTGGCGCGGCGTCATGGCACACCGAGACGGCAACGAACTCTGGCGGGTTGTGCGCAGCAAAGCCGTTTTGCTTGCCAGTGGGTTCGGCAAGCACGAAGCCCTCGAGAAACACCCGCAGCCCTTTGGCCGCGAGGTCAGCGTCGTCCTGAAGATTGGCCACAAGCTTCGCCCAATCGACCACGGCGTATCGGTAATAGCACGCCGAGTTGAATTCCACCGTTCCCATCATGTCTGCGCCTGCGGTGTCTTGCGGCTTCAGGTCGTCCACCGCAGTGTAGAAGTCGAACTCGCGCTCAACCGCGTGGGTCGAAATCGCGTGCGCCACCTGGCAGGCGGCATGCTGGTTTTTCTCGGGCATGTCGGCGAGCATCCGGCCGAACAGCGCCACATCCACCGCCTTGCCCCCGTTGAAAATCGCTTCGATCCGGTCTTTCACCTCTTTCGGTGCCGCGCCTGCGGCGTCCTTCTTCGTCTTCTTCTTTTTGCTGCCGTCGTCAGCCTGCTCGGCCTCGACCTCGACGATCACATCCCAGTGCTGATCGATGGTGTCGGCGAGTGCTGCGATCTCGCGCTTGCCGAGAAACAGCAGGTACTGCGTCTTGTCGGCATCTTTGGCCTTGCTGATCTTGACGTAAGCCAGCGCGGTTTGCGCCTTGGCACAGACTTCGGCGGCATCGCGCCGGCCCGTCAGCGCGTCAGCAACGGCTTGGTAAACACGCTTGGTACGCACGGCGAGTTCGTCTGCACTGAACACGCCCTCACCTACCTTGTCTTCAAAAAAATGCCGCACTGCGCGCTTTGCGCACTGGCTCGACACCCGCCCCCGGCGCGTACCGCCGAAGAAGGCGTCCTTGGGTGCGCCGGTGTCGTCGCGGTTCAGGTTGGACGGCGCAAAGTTTTGCAGGACGTGAATTTCGATCAAGGTTTTCATGCGGGTATCTCCGTTTCAGTGTCGGTGGTTTCGATGGTGTCAAGGGTGCGATAGAAAGCACGCGCCCAGGCGTTTTGCGTGCGCTTTTCGGGGCTGTTCCAGTACAACAAGTCGTTCAGCAGCGCCTGAAAGTCGATAGGCTGTTCGTTCAACAGTGCGACCATCTGGCGCAGGCGGTGCGGGAGCTGCTCTTCATCCGCATCCACCACTGTGATGAATCGTTTCTCGGTGCTGGTTGGCTTGCGCCTATCGTCAGCACTCAGCGACTTCCGTCTTTCAAGGTCATGCAGTGCAATGGCGACAGCCAGTTTGACCTTGGTATCGGGCTGGCCTTCGCGCCAGTGCGCCGCCCACAGCCCGGCAACGAGGTAGTGCATCTGCCTGCGCCAGCCTTCGGCTTCACCCTTCAAGAAAGGCTCGACGTAGGCAAAGGCCGGTATATGCGTGCCAGGATCGAACGCGAGGCTGCGCCGCAGCACGGCGCGCACCTTGTTATCGCGCGCGTTCAAGTCTTGCAGCCATGCGATGTATTCACTCATGCTGTTTCCTCCTGTGATGGGTTTTGGGTTGGGTGGTGGTTTTCGTACTGATGAATTTCCTTGTCCAGCGCGCCAATTTGCTTGTTGACATGTGCTTCGGCGCGCACCAGCGCGCGGATGGCCCAGGCGTCGCTGGTCGCGACCGAGGCTGCGTGCAGTTGCCAAGCATCGCGCAAGGTCGTGCTCAAGGTTTTGAGCCAGCCAAGCCGGATGGCATCGGGGTCGGCATCCAGGGTGTAGCTGCGCAGCGCATCGTGAAAGGCGGCTTCGAGGGTGGACCAGTACGCGGCGGATACCGGCATCTGTTCGACGAAGCGGCTGGTGTCCTTGCCGTCCGGGTCACGTTCACCCCGGCTCAACAAGTCGCGCGCGAAACTTTTGCAGGCGCGCCACAGGGCTTGCTGGTTGGTGTCGGCTTCAGCGAGCAGTTGATGGATTTCGGTGCGGATTGCACGCTCCCCCAGCAGGGCTTCGGGCAGGGCGAAACGCTCCAGGCGCCAAAACTCGATCTTGGCCTTGTTGTTGGACTGACCCAGAACCATAGCCGCGCGCGGAAAGCGGGTGCGGTCAAAGCGCGTCAGCGCCATCGCATGATCAATGACCAAGGGCGCAAGTTTCGTATCGTCCGGCAACAGCGAATCGAAGTCGCGCCACAGCCCCCGCTCACGGAACTGGATTGGCAATTTGCCATTCTTTTCATCGACGCGGTAGCCAAGCATGGGGTCAATGTGGTCTTTGCTTGCGTTCTCTACGCCGGACGCGAAAGCCAGCGCGCTGACACTGCCGTCTGCCTCGTCACGCAGGCGGATCGACCGCGTGCGCCAGGTGTAGCGGTCGGCGTAGCCCGCTATGTTGCGTTCGGCTGCGGTCTTGAGACGTGCAACCGTTTCCGGCTTGCGTTCCCACACGGGCAGATCATTCGCGAGCACCGCGCGGTTCTGCGGCACGAGGTTCAGCAGCAAGGTTTCTTCCAGATGGCGACCCAGCGGCAGCACCATTGCCGCTGTCGCCGATGGGGCCGTACCGGTGTGCGACAGCTCGCTTTTGCCCGCGCTCACGGAATAGGTCTGCGTCGCCAGCAGCCAGCGTGCCGCCGCTGCAGGTGTTAGCGCATCGGGGTGGGTGACATCGACGTGATCGAACAGCACCTTGGCGTTGTCGGCGTTGTGCTCGGCGGCGAGCACCGTCCATGCGCGCCACACTTTGGGTTCGAAGTCTGGAATCTGGAAGAAGGGATGGTTGACGTCGAACAACCAGAACCGATCCCGCCAGCGCTCGAGGTAGGCGTCGATCTTGTCCGCAGGCAGCCCCCCCTTGAAAAGCGCCTTGGCCTGATCGATGTCGGTCGGCCCTTCGAGCGCACGGTAGAGCACGGCGAGCAGGAAGCGATGCAGCGCTGCCGTCACCAGTGGCGAGGGGTCTTCAATCACCGCAATGTCCTTCGCTTGGAGCAATACCTCGTGGACGCCGAGTTCGACACGCGCGCCGTCGAGCTTGCGCACGGGTATCCAGGGCTCAAAAATCAGATTGAAACGGCTTGATTCAGCGTTCATGCGCTCTCCTTGGTTTCGTACACCAGCCCCAACTCGTCCGAAAGCCGTACGAGCGGGTCTTCAATCCAGCGCGCTTCGGCATCAAGGCGCAGCGGGTAGGCATTGCGCAGCAGCGCACTTTGCCGCCAGCCTTCCGGCACGCCCTGCATTTGTAGCCGCTTCACGATGCTTTTGCGCGAAAGGCTCATGGCGCGCACGAACCAGGCTTTCGCCAGCGCAAAGTCGGGCGTGACGGCCGAGTCAAAAGCGTCTGCCTCATGGAGCGGCACGACGACGACAGCGTCTTCGCCGAGTCGGGTTTTCGCCATCAGGGAGCGGTGGACGCCAGGCTCATCATCGTCATACAGAGTGAAGCGCGCGGCAGTTTTCCACGAAGCGTCATCCGGCAGACCGATGATGGCCTGATGCGCCTGCCCGGTGTGGGCGTATTCCTCGCCCAGCGAATCCTGCATGGCTCTGTCGAGCCTGGCCGAAAGCGGGGCTTCGACTGCCACTTCTTCTTCGTAAACAGAGGCCACCAAGGTGTCGATTTCGTCCGGCAGGTGCAGCATCGGCTTGCCGCGCAGCAGGCTGCGGGTGCGCAGCAACACGTCTTCGCGGTAAACAGCGTTCCACCACAGCGGCTTGCCGAAGGACGGCGGCGGGTCTTCCAGCAGCCCGGCGATGATGAGGATGGGCTCGGAGATGGGTCGAACCCCGCGCGCGTGCCGCCACAGTCGCCCTGCGCGTTGCAGCAGCAGGTCGATGGGGGCGAGGTCGGTGGCGATGAGGTCGAAGTCCAGGTCGAGGCTTTGCTCGGCAACCTGTGTGGCGATGAGGACTTTCCGGCCTGTGCGTGAACCGGGCGATGCCGGGTCGGGTGGACCGAACAGTTTCAGCACGGCGTCTTCGCGACGTTGCCGGGCGTCGGCGGGAAAGCGCGCATGAAACAGGTACACCTCGGTGTTGTCTGGCAGGCGTTTGCCGATGGGCTCGCCGTCGATCTTGAGCGGCTCGCCCATACCGTAATCCCGATACAAATCCTGCGCACGCTGCACGGTGTTGGTCAGCGCCAGCGCATAGCCGCCGGCGGCGAGTTGCGTGTCAAGCGCGGACCGGATGGCTGATAGCTCTGCGGCGACAGGCTGGGTGCGCAGCGTCAAACGCCGCTTGGGATCGGCATCAAAGGGGGTCTGCCGTATCGCCTTGCCCGGTTGATAGACCGACAGGCGCGGATAGCGTGCCTCGGTCTCGGGTGGCGCCTGCCCGACCAGTTTGGCCAACTGACGCCGAAACTGCGGTGGCAGGGTTGCCGACAGCAGCACCACCGAACTGTCCAGCGCCAGCAACCAGCCCAACAGGTGCAGCAGCAGCGTGCCGGTGTAGGCGTCGTAGGCGTGAATTTCGTCGAACACGACGACGCGATTCGCCAGCCCCCACAGGCGAACGAACTGATGGCGCACCGGCAAGATGGTGAGCAGCGCCTGGTCGATGGTGCCGACACCGTATTCAGAGAGCAGCGCGCGCTTCTTGTGGGTGAACCACTCGCTGGCGCGCACTTCACCGCCCCGGGCCGAATCGAAAATGCCGCCAAGCTTGAGTTGCTGGTAATCGTCGTTTAGCAACGCACCGCCGTGCAACAGTTGCAGGTCAAGCGGTCGGCCGCACTGCTGGCTGCGCAAAAATTTCATCACGCGACGGAACATGGCGTTGCCGGTTGCCTTGGTCGGCAGCGCAACGTACAGGCCGCGATGCCCGAGATGCCGTTGTAATTCCAGATGTGCATAGAGCGCCGCCTCGGTCTTGCCCTCGCCCATCGGCGCTTCGACCAGCAGGATGGCTGGCTGATCGATGGCGGCGAGTGCCTCGGCCATTGCCTGCTGCAGAGGGCGCGGCGCAAAACCGAAGACAGTGTTAAATGCGCTCGGCAAGTCAACGAGCGGCAAACGCGGGAACCATCCGACCTGCTTCAGTGCGTCCTCGGCATTGATCGCACGCCGCGTTTTGAACCACGCCGCCGGGTCTGCGCAGTCCTGCTGCATGCCGAACGGAAAGAATCTTTCGTTGGAACCGATCCAGTCGGCGAAGCTGGTCAAACCCGCCAACAGCATGAAATCGGGACCGGAGAGCGTGGCCTTCGTCGGCGGTGTGCCGGGGGAAAAGACCGTGGTCAGGGCCTCAAACAACGCACGTCGGACTGTGTGCCACTCGGGCTTACCGAGCGCACGGCGATTGCCCGCGAGCTGATCGAGGGTGTTCGGGTTGGCCCGCTCGCCATGGTGGCATCCGACCGCATCCGCTGCCAGTTCAGCGGTTTCGTCCGGCCAGCCAAGCCCGATCAGCAGTTCGCGCAGTGCCACCTGACTGACGAAGGCGTGATTGGCCGAGGTGTCTGGGCTTGGCCCGGCATCCAGACTTGAAAGGTTCTTCCATTTGCACTGAAAGCCCGGGCACGCTTTGCCAAGGTCGTGGCAGGCAACCAGCAACAGCAACCAGGGCCGTGCCGCTGCCCAGCCCAGGCCCAGCACATCGGCCATCCGCTGTCGGCTGGACGCAGGTTCGCGCGCCAGCAGTGCCTCGGCGACAGCGGCCACGTCGAGCAGGTGGAGGATCAGCGGATGCCACCGATCCTCCAAACTCAAACTGGTCTTGGCCCATAGCGCGGGACGATCGCTCAATCTGGCTCCAATCGAAAACACACCTGCCGGGTAAACCCGCATGCCCAGCTTACGCAACCGGCGAATACATGCGGAAGTTGGTGGATCATTGTTGCCAGGTTACCCAGGCTTGCCAATCCCCCATTTGGGGGAGATCAGCGGTTTTTTAACGTGAAACACGCTTGTCATTGCGAGCAAAGCGAAGCAATCCATGGTTTTGGCATCCATGGATCGCCACAGCCTTCGGCCTCGCGATGACGGCGCAGCTTCATGTGATGGGGTGAATTCGGTCCACACAAGTTTGATGTTCATTACACTGTCTGAAAACACCCAAACCGGCTGGGCCGGCCGCACCTGTTGCCAGCGCCCCCCTTGCTTCGCCCCCCAATGACACCCGAGACACCCCAGACCAAACGCCGCCCGATTCGCGAATTGCCCGATGAACTGATCAGCCAGATTGCCGCGGGCGAGGTGGTCGAGCGCCCGGCCTCGGTGGTGCGTGAACTGC